>OGPY01000295.1_pt1 | contig 48123 bp, 36 predicted proteins | sample 1553121 | NCBI WGS metagenome assembly OGPY01 (sample SAMEA2580004, study PRJEB22360) | human gut metagenome
CGGCACTGTTTCTGATTATGTCAGATACAGATACCACCTTTAACTTTGTGATTGCCATGCTGCAGTCCCAGCTTTTCAATCTGCTCTGTGATAAGGCAGATGATAAATATGGCGGCAGGCTGCCGGTCCATGTGAGGGTTATCTGCGATGAGTTTGCCAACATCGGGCAGATTCCACAGTTTGATAAGCTGATTGCCACCATCCGAAGCAGGGAAATCTCTGCTTCTATTATTTTGCAGTCACAGAGCCAGCTGAAGGCAATGTATAAGGATAGTGCGGACACAATTCTGGGGAATTGTGACACGATGCTGTTCCTTGGAGGTAAGGAAAAGACCACTCTGAAAGAGATGAGTGAGCTTCTGGGGAAGGAGACGATTGACCTTTACAACACCTCGGAAACACGCAGCAACCAGAAGTCATTCGGGCTGAATTACCAGAAAACCGGAAAACAGCTGATGACGGAGGATGAGATCGCAGTCATGGACGGCGGGAAATGCATCCTGCAGATCCGTGGTGTCCGTCCGTTCTATTCGGACAAATACGATATAACCAAACACCCGAATTACCGGCTCCTTGCAGATTACAGCGAGAAGAACCGGTTTCAGGTGGAAAAGGAACTGGATCCGAAGTACACACCGAAACCTGATGATGAGGTGGAAGTGATGGAAATGGATCTTTCAGGAGACGGGAATGAGCAGGAAAATAATGAGGAAAGGAATAACTAACAGGGTGCGCCGGTATTGTTACCGGCGTTTTTCATTCCCGGTTACACCCGGCAAAGTTAGTTTTGGTGATTTATATGGCATTTTTTACCAGTGCAATTACTACTCTTAAGACCCTGGTCGTAGCAATCGGGGCGGGCCTTGGCGTATGGGGTGTCATCAACCTTCTCGAAGGTTATGGCAATGACAACCCTGGCGCAAAGAGCCAGGGAATCAAACAGCTCATGGCAGGAGCAGGAATCATGCTGCTGGGAACTACCCTGATTCCCCAGCTGGCAACACTGTTCGGTTAATGGGGTAATGGATGAACACCATTATCGAACGAATCACGGAAGCCATCAAGGAGATCCTTATCGGGATGATCCAGAATGGTCTGGAAGGGATGTTTGTGGAGGTCAATGATAAGGTGGGAACGATTGCCGGTCAGGTCGGGCAGACCCCGCAGGGATGGAACGCAGGGGTTTTTAACCTCATCCAGAACCTGTCCCAGACGGTGATCGTGCCCATCGCCGGTCTGATCATTACGTTCGTACTTTGTTATGAGCTGATCACGATGGTCACACAGAAGAATAACTTCCATGAGTTTGAAACTTACAACATTTTCCTCTGGATCTTTAAGGCATATGTGGCGATTTACCTTGTAACGAACACATTCAATATCACGATGGCGGTATTTGATGTGGGGCAGCACATCGTAAATGGTGCAGCCGGTGTGATCTCCGGAAGTACGGCGGTGGATGCTTCTGCCGCCATTGCTACCCTGACGGAATCTCTGGAAGATATGGAAATCGGGGAACTGTTTTTACTGGCAATGGAAACACTTCTTATCAGCCTTACCATGAGCATCCTCTCCGTGATTATCACGGTGATCATGTATGGCAGGATGATTGAGATCTACCTTTATACTTCCGTGGCACCGATCCCGTTTGCCACCATGACCAATAAGGAATGGGGCAATATCGGGAACAACTATCTGAAAGGCTTGTTCGCCCTGGCATTTCAGGGATTCTTCATGCTGGTCTGTGTCGGTATTTATTCCGTACTGCTCAATGCGATGACCATATCCACGAACCTGCATGGGGCAATGTTTTCAGTGGCGGCATATACGGTCGTACTGGCATTTTCACTGTTTAAGACCGGAAGCCTCAGTAAATCAATATTCAATGCCCACTGATGGGCAGGAAAAGAAAGGAGTACTACCTATGGCGTATGTACCAGTACCCAAAGACCTTACAAAGGTCAAGACAAAAGTAGCATTGAACCTGACAAAGCGGCAGCTGATCTTTTTTTCACTTGCCGCAGTAGTGGGAGTCCCGTTATACCTGCTGGCAAAGAACCCCCTTGGTTCCAGTGTGTCAGCGATCCTTATGGTAACTGTCATGCTGCCATTTTTCTTTATGGCAATGTATGAAAAAGACGGTCTCCCTTTTGAAAAAGTGATGGGAAATATCATCCGCCAGAAATTCCTCTGTCCGGCGAAACGTCCGTACAAGACGGAGAACTTCTATCAGGCGGTGGATTCCCTCGTAAAGAAGGAGGGCGTGCCGGATGGCAAAAAAGAAGAAACAGGCACAGCAGCAGTGCCTGGAAGCGGCGGCAAGAAAAAACCGTCAGGAAAGAAGAAAAAGAAACGACAAAAAGGAAAGGGAAAAGGAAAAGCTTAGGAAGAGACAGGAGAAGGAAAGGAAACGGCAGAAGAACATCCCCCATACTGCCCAGCAGAGTATCCCGTACCAGCGGATGTTTGCGGATGGCATCTGCCAGGTATCGAAGAACTTTTTTTCCAAAACCGTACAGTTTTACGATATCAATTACCAGCTTGCCCTGAATGAGGATAAGACCACAATCTTTGAAAATTACTGTGATTTCCTGAATTACTTTGACTCTTCCATCAGTGTGCAGCTGTCTTTTATCAACCAGCAGGTGGATGTGGCAGAGTTTGAAAAGAGCATTGATATTCCGGACCAGAACGATGATTTCAACGAGATCCGGGAAGAATACCGGACGATGTTAAAGAACCAGCTGTCCAAAGGGAATAATGGTTTGGTGAAAACGAAATATATCACGTTCGGGATTGAAGCGGAGAGCTTAAAGGTGGCAAGACCGAGGCTTGAGCGGATTGAGGCAGATATCCTCAACAACTTTAAAGTCCTTGGGGCACAGGCTCATCCACTGAACGGGGTGGAGCGTCTTGAGATCATGTACCATGTGTTCAACCAGGATAGGATCGAGCCGTTCCGGTTCAATTATAAGATGCTTCCACAGACGGGGCTTAAGACAAAGGATTTTATCGCACCGACATCCTTTAACTTCTCAAAGAATTCTTCATTTATGATGGGAAGGACACTGGGAAGCGTCAGCTACCTGCAGATCCTCGCACCGGAACTGACCGACCGTATGCTGGCGGATTTTCTGGATGTGGATGAGAGCATCAATGTGAATATCCATATCCAGTCCATTGACCAGACCTCTGCTATCAAGATGATCAAGAGTAAAATCTCTGACCTGGACAAGATGAAGATTGAGGAGCAGAAGCGGGCAGTACGCTCCGGTTATGACATGGATGTGCTGCCGTCCGACCTTGTGACTTATGGGGAAGAAGCGAAAAACCTTCTGGAAGACCTCCAGTCCAGGAATGAGAGGATGTTCCTTGTCACTGTCCTTGTGATGAACACGGCAAAGAAACGTCAGAAACTGGATAACAACATTTTCCAGGTGCAGGGCATCGCACAGAAGTATAACTGTTCCCTGCGTCCTTTGGATTACCAGCAGGAAGCGGGGCTGATGTCCTGTATCCCACTGGGAGTAAACAGAATCGAGATCCAGCGTGGGCTTACCACCTCGGCAACAGCAATCTTTGTGCCATTCACGACACAGGAACTGTTCCAGGAAGGGGAAGCCCTTTATTATGGTCTGAATGCGTTGTCCAACAACATGATCATGGTGGATCGGAAGCGGCTTAAAAACCCAAACGGGCTGATCTTAGGTACTCCGGGTTCCGGTAAATCCTTCTCTGCAAAAAGGGAGATTACCAACTGCTTTCTCATTACGGAAGATGACATTATCATCTGCGACCCGGAAGCAGAGTATTACCCGCTGGTGCAGGCACTGCATGGGCAGGTAGTCCGTATCTCACCGGTATCGACCCAGTATATCAACCCGATGGACTTAAACCTTAACTATTCCGAGGAGGATAATCCGTTATCACTGAAATCGGATTTTATTTTATCGCTTTGTGAGTTGATCGTGGGAGGAAAGAACGGTCTGGAACCGGTGGAAAAGACCATCATTGACCGGTGTGTGCGTCTTGTTTATCAGGAATATCTTTCCGACCCGGTGCCGGAGAAGATGCCGATCCTTCAGGATCTGTATGACCTGCTCCGTGGGCAGGATGAACCGGAGGCACAGCGGCTGGCAACCGCACTGGAAATTTACGTTACCGGTTCATTGAATGTGTTCAACCACCGGACAAACGTGGATATCAATAACCGGATCGTCTGCTTTGACATTAAGGAGCTGGGAAAACAGCTGAAAAAGATCGGGATGCTCATCGTCCAGGACCAGGTATGGAACAGGGTGACGGTTAACCGTTCCGCCCATAAATCGACCCGGTACTATATTGATGAATTCCATCTGCTTTTGAAGGAAGAACAGACGGCAGCCTACAGTGTGGAGATCTGGAAGAGATTCCGTAAATGGGGAGGTATCCCGACCGGTATCACCCAGAATATCAAGGACCTTCTGGCAAGCCGTGAAATAGAGAACATTTTTGAAAACTCAGATTTCATTTATATGCTCAACCAGGCATCCGGTGACCGGCAGATCCTGGCAAAGCAGCTGAACATTTCACCGACCCAGCTGTCCTATGTGACGAACAGCAATGAAGGTGAGGGGCTTTTGTTCTATGGAAATGTCATCATCCCGTTTGTGGACAGGTTCCCGAAGAACAGGCTGTATCAGTTATTAACGACCCGCCCGGAAGAGACGGGAGATCAGGCATAGGAGGAAAAACGATGCACGTATTAGCATATTTTCTGACATTTACGGCAGGCATGGTATGTGGTCTGGTTCTTACCTGTATCGTGCAGGCAGGGAAAAAATGAAGGAGGTAACAGATGGCAGAACAGAGAATGAAAGCCAGGGAGAAAACCGTCCAGAAGATGACAAAGGATGGTCTGGTGGAAGAAAACCTGGCAGATAAATCTACTGTTCGTGTCAGCAGCCGTACCCGGGATGTGCAGATGTCAAAAAAGGATACTGGAAAAGGGCTGGATCTTTCCAACCCAAGAGGGGCGAAAGAGGACAGTACGGATCCGGCCAGACATTCTGTGCAGAATTCCAGGGATGCACCGGCAAAGGCACAGACAGTAGACAAGGCAAAATCCCGGAAAATGATCCGGGAACAGGCAGAGGGCAGTGCCGGTTCCAAACTGTCACTGGAAGAGAAGAAAAATGGCAGTGGGAAACTTCAGGAGAAGCATACAGACCTTGCCCAGTCAAGGGGAGATGCGAGAAAGAAAAAGACCGGAGGAAGTAAAAAGCCGGGGCAGAAGCAGAGACTGAAGTTTGCTTATGAGGAGACGGCGGAGGCAGTCAGGGATGGCGATTCTTCCGCCAAACTGAACCGGATGGATGCGGACGGGGTAAATTTCAGCCATGATGCCCAGAAGAAGCGGAACCAGAAGCTTGCCCACACGGAGGCAGAAAAGAAAAACGCACCAAAGAAGCATTCCATGAAAGAAAAGGTCTATCAGGAAAATGCAGAAAGTGCAGGGGCGAAAAAGAAAAGCCGGCTGAAATTTGGAGGGGAAAGCCCCAAAGACGCTTCCCTTGTCAAAAAGGCTGGCACCGCTGTGGCAGTATCTGTCCACCGCCAGGTCAGAAAAAATGATGATGGCAATGCAGCGGTGGAAGGCGCAAACAGTTTAGCTGAAGGTTCAGAGGGGCTTTACCATCTGGAACAGCAAAGTGCCAGAAGGCGGAACCGGAGAAAAAGCCGGTCGAGTGCTTATCAGGCAAAGAAAACAGCACAGGCTGCGGCAGAGTCTTCCGTAAATCAGGAACGGTCTTATTTGAAGAAGCTGATCCAGAAACAACGGATCAAAAAGGAATATGCCAAAGCAAAACAGAGTGAGCAGGCAATGGGGACTGCAGCGGTCGGCACGATTGACTATATCAAGAAGATCGGCGGCAAAGTTACCAACTTTTTCAAGGAACACCGGAAGGTTTATATCAGCATCGCAGCCCTGATCGGGATGATGTTCCTCATCATGACCAGCGTAACGTCCTGTTCCTCGGCATTTATGCAGAGCCTGATCAATTACACCGGAACCAGCTATATCTCTTCGGATGAGGCGATCCGGCAGGCAGACCTTTACTACACACAGCTGGAAGCAAACCTGCAGGAGAGGATCAACCAGATGGAATCAGAAGAGCCTGGTCATGACGAATACCGGTACAATATCGGGCCAATCGAGCATGACCCTTTTGTTTTGATCAGCTACCTGTCTGCCAAATATGAAGAGTTTACCTTTGAACAGGTCAAGCCGGAACTGGACAGGCTGTTTGCACTCCAGTACCAGCTGGAGACAGAAGCTGTAAACGAGACAGTGACAGAGACAACGACAGTGCGGGTAGGGGAATCCCTTGGAAATGTTGTGACGAGCGGTTACTGCAACTGCCCGATCTGCTGCGGCATCTGGTCAGGAGGACCGACGGCATCCGGGGTATACCCGACAGCGAACCATACCCTTGCGGTAGATGCGTCCAACCCGTTTGTTCCAATGGGGACAAAAGTGGTCATGAATGGTGTGGAATACACGGTAGAAGACACCGGGGCATTTGCCCGTTACGGTGTCCAGTTTGATGTGTATTATGACAGCCACTCGGCGGCATCCGCACATGGGCACCAGACATGGGAATGCTTCCTTGCGGATGCGAATGGAAGCCGGGAAGTGGAAGTGACAAGGACCAGGGATGTGGATGTGCTGAACGTGACCTTAAATTCCAGCAGCCTGACGGGCATCTGCCAGAGCCGTCTGGGGATTTTCCAGAGGGAACTGTTTTCAGCCTACAATGAAACAAAAGGCAACCTGCAGATGTTCGGGACACCATTTGACTTCAACTGGTATTACAACGTGAGCAGCTATTACGGATACCGGATCCATCCAATCTCCGGTGCCAACCAGCTCCACAATGGAGTGGATATCGGAGTGCCGGAAGGTACGGAAGTACTGGCAGGGCTGACCGGTACGGTAACAACCTCTGCCTATAATGACAGTTATGGCAATTATGTGGTGATCAAAGACAGTAAAGGCTATGAACTTCGGTATGCACATCTGAAAAGCAGAAGCGTTTCTTCCGGGGATGCCATTACCAAAGGGGATGTGATAGGGCTTGCAGGAAATACCGGCAATTCCACAGGAAGCCATCTCCACATGGAACTTCTAAAAAACGGGGAGCGGATGAACCCCATCTTTTATCTGGAAACAGGAGAAGGGGCGATCTTTGGTGGAAATGAATACACCAGTGAAGCAGCACAGAGGCTTCTGCAGGAAGCAGCCAGATATCTGGGAACCCCGTATGTATGGGGCGGATATTCGCCAAGCGGGTTCGACTGTTCCGGATTTGTAAGCTACTGCCTGACCAATTCAGGGGTAAGGAATACCGGAAGGCTGACCGCCCAGGGGCTTTATGATATCTGTACACCGGTATCAGAGTCCGATGTCCAGCCGGGAGATTTGATCTTTTTTACCGGAACCTATGATGCAGGTGTGCCGGTAACGCATATCGGTATCTATGTAGGCGGCGGGCAGATGATCCACTGCGGGCATCCGGTACAGTACACATCCATTTATTCATCCTACTGGCAGAGCCATTTTTATGGATTTGGAAGATGGTAAAAAAGGGCGGTGATCCTGCCGCCCGGAAAGGAGCAGTATGAAGAGCCTTGAAAAAGCAGTTGCCGATTATGAAAAGGCAAAGGAAAAAATGGAGGCATCCAGGGCACGGTATGAGGCAGACCTGAAGCGGTTTAAGGCTGCGGAAGCGGCAAAGACAGAAGCAGAGAACCTGGAGATCGTGCGGATCATCCGTGGCATGGATATGACCATACCGGAACTGAATGCGTTCCGGGAAAGAATGAAAACGGAACTGCCGACACTGGCAGGATTCCAGAAGGAGGAAACAAGAGCTGATGATGAATTTAGAGAAAATGAAAGAACAGGGGGCACCGGGGAAGCACAGGAAATGGGGCAGTAACGTGAAAAGAGGAATTTTTGCAGTTACCACATTTTTATGTATGGCAACCCCGTTTTTTTCTGCCCAGAGCATTTATGCGGCGGAGAACACGAACCCTGCCATCGCCATTGAAAAGCCGGACGGGTGGAAACAGGGAGATACATCCGTTTCCATTACTGTAGATGCCAGCCAGATGGGGGAAGGCTTCAAAGTCGCAAAAATCGAAGCAAAGGCTGGAAAAGATGGGAGCTGGCAGGATGTTACAGAGTCCAGAAGCATTACCATCAACGGAAACCAGACGGTTTATGTGCGGGTGACAGATGCAGAAGGAACGGTGTATGAACAGAACCGTTCCATCCGCTGTTATGATACGGAAAAACCAACCCTTTCTGCTTCCCTCACGGATGGTGTGCTGACCATCCAGGGAAATGATGCGGTATCCGGGATCTCTGCGGTAACCGTCAACGGGACTACCTATACGGACCTTTCGGATGGAAAACTGAAGATCCAGCTCACACAGAAAGACTTTACCACAAAGCAGATTGAGATCACAGTGACGGATGGTGCCGGGAATACTTCCGATAAGTACACCCTCCAGAACCCGTATTATGAATGGGCGGTGCGTCAGGCACAACAGCAGAATACAGCGAACAACGATATGAGTACCACGGGCACTGCTTCTACAACGGAAGAAGCGACCACATCTCCGCTTCCGCAGGATGCACAGGCATCGGAACCGACGGAGGCAAGGGGAACCGTGGATGACCGTACTGTGACGGGGATTGAAGAAGAACTGGCAGCATCCGGGGAAGATGCAGAAAACATTACCCAGACAGCAACAGAAGGGACGAAAGAGTTTTACACCATTTCCACCAAAAGCGGCAAGGTGTTTTATCTGGTCATTGATAATTCCAAGTCACAGGACAATGTGTATTTCCTGACGGAAGTCAGTGAAAAAGACCTGATGAACTTTACGCTTTCCGATACGGTAACTCTCCCGGAAGTGGATACCGTGTATGCAGAACCGGAAACAGAGGAACCGGAGCCGACGCAGGAGCCGGAAGAGGAAGAGCAGGAAACAGAGGAAGTGCAGATGCCAGAGGATAAATCCCCGGTTGGTTCCTATCTTCTGATCGGGCTGGCAGCTGCCGGTGCGTTAGGTGCCGGATATTACTTCAAGGTCTATAAGCCGAAGCATGAATACGATGATGAGGATGAATACGAGGACGATGAGACCGAAGAAGCGGAAGAGCCTGAGGAGACGGATGATGCGGAAGAAGAGACACTTCCGGATGAAGAGGATCCGGAGGAAGAGGATCCGGAGGAAGTCCTGGAAGATGAGGAGGAATCATAATGGGGTGTTTTGATGCAGATGAAAAAATATCCGGTTATTTACGCAGACCCGCCGTGGCAGTACCGTGTGTATTCCAAAAAAGGATTAGGGCGGAGTGCAGAGAGCCATTACCCCACAATGGGGATTGATGAGATCCGTGCCCTGCCGGTGGCGGAGATTGCAGAAAAAGACTGTGCCCTGTTTTTATGGGTGACGATCCCGTGCCTGCTGGAAGGGCTTACCGTCCTGCAGGCATGGGGATTCCAGTATAAGACTATTGCTTTTGTCTGGATCAAGCAGAATAAGAAAGCGGACAGCCTGTTCTGGGGAATGGGGTACTGGACAAGGAGCAATGCCGAATTCTGTGTCATGGCAACCAGAGGTTCACCGAAACGGCAGTCTGCCGGAGTTCATCAGGTGATTGTCTCCCACATCGAGGAGCACAGCAAAAAGCCGCAGGAAGCAAGGGAGAGGATCGTGCAGCTGATGGGGGATGTTCCCCGCATTGAGCTGTTTGCGAGGCAGAAGACGCCCGGATGGGATGTCTGGGGGAATGAAGTCGAATCCGATATTGAAATGGAGAGCAGAAAGGAAGAGTGAGATGAAGTTAGTGATTGCTGAAAAGCCGTCTGTTGCGATGGCTCTGGCGAAGGTGGTCGGAGCCAGAGAACGGAAGGATGGATATGTAGAGGGAAAGGAGTATCTGGTTTCGTGGTGCGTCGGGCATCTGGTAGCTTTTTGTGACGCATCGGAATATGATGAACGTTACAAAAAATGGAGATATGAAGACCTCCCGATTATACCGGAAGAATGGAAAAGGAAAGTCCTTGACGGGACAAAGAGGCAGTTCCAGATTTTAAAGAAACTGATGAACAGCAAAGAAGTGGATGAGGTCATCTGTGCCACAGATGCCGGAAGGGAAGGAGAGCTGATCTTCCGTCTGGTCTATGAGCAGGCAGGATGCAAAAAGCCGGTCAAAAGGCTCTGGATCTCCTCCATGGAAGAGCGTGCAATTAAAGAAGGGTTTAAATCGTTGAAAGACGGTTCGTGTTATGAAGACCTTTATCAGTCAGCCTTATGCAGGGCAAAAGCAGACTGGCTGGTGGGGATCAATGCGAGCCGTCTTTTCTCTGTCCTTTATAACCAGAACCTGAAAGTGGGCAGGGTGCAGACCCCGACCCTTGCCATGATCGTGGACAGGAACCAGAAGGTGAAGGAGTTTGTAAAAGAAAAATACTATGTAGCCCACTTAACATTCGGGGAGTTTGATGCAGTTTCCGGTCATTTCCAGAAAAAAGAGGAAGCAGACAAGGTGGCTTCGGACTGTAGTGAACGTATGTGCCAGGTGGAGAAAGAAGATATCCAGACAAAGACGGTCCGCTCCCCGAAACTGTATGACCTGACGTCGCTTCAGAGGGATGCCAACCGGATCTTTGGTTATACGGCACAGCAGACGCTGGACGCAGTGCAGGAAATGTATGAAAAGAAGCTGGTGACGTATCCCAGGACAGACAGCCAGTATCTGACGGATGAGATGGGGGAAAGTACGAAACAGCTTATTCAGGTGCTGTTATCCAGGATGCCTTTCGCAGAGGGGATGGAGTATGAACCGGAGGTCTCCAAAGTACTGAACTCCAACAGGGTATCAGATCATCATGCAATTATCCCCACTTCGGAAGTGGAGAAAGCAGACCTTCAGAAGCTGAAAGAAAAGGAGAGGAACATCCTGTATCTGATCAGTGCCAGAGTACTCACCGCAACGGCAGATGCCTATATTTATGAGACCCATAAGTGCCAGCTGACCTGCAACTTCCATACGTTTTATTTCAATGCAAGGAAGACAAAGCAGGAAGGGTTCCAGGCGATAGAGAAGAAACTGAAACAGTTTTTGGATGTCAGGGAACCGGAGCAGGAAGCAGAGTTTGACCTTTACCTTGGAAGGAATATCGGTCCGTGCAGCACTTCTGTTTCAGAAAACTTTACCCAGCCTCCCCGCCAGTATACAGAAGACACTCTTCTTGCGGCGATGGAGAGGGCAGGCAATGAAGAACTGACAGAGGATACGGAAAAGAAAGGTCTGGGAACACCGGCAACGAGAGCCGGGATCATTGAAAAACTCATCCAGTCCGGCTTTGTAAAACGGGAAAAGAAGAATCTGGTGCCGACAGATGCGGGGAATGTCCTGGTCACAGTCCTTCCGGATGAGATTAAGTCCCCGAAGATGACAGCAGAGTGGGAGATGGCATTAAACCATATCGCACAGGGGACAGAGACGGCAGAGCATTTCCTGAATGGGATTACAGATATGCTGGGAGAACTGATTTCCCGTTACCATTCGATTTCTGAGGAGGAGAGCAGCCGTTTTCCGGGAACAGCAAGGGGAGAAGTGATTGGGAAATGTCCGGTCTGCGGCAGTGATGTGCGGGAAGGTAAGAAGAATTATTACTGTACCGGGAAGGAATGCCGCTTTTCTTTGTGGAAGGATGACCATTTCCTTGCAAGCCAGGGGAAGAAGATGGACAAAGCAACGGCAAAAAAATTCCTGAAGAAAGGCAAAGTCCATTACAAAGACCTGGTATCGAAAAGAACCGGGAAAAGTTATGAAGCTACTGTTGAAATGGTAGCCGATGGTGAGGGAAAAGCACAGTTTAACCTGCATTTTCCCCAGCGTTAGTTGAGGACCAGGCAGCCAGAAGGCTGTCTGTTTTCATAAAAAAATGAAAGAGAGGACATGATCTATGAGAAGAACAGGAAATTTAAGGAGACTCGTATCCGGATTTCTGGCAGGGATGACGCTGTTATCCACAGTGTTATCGCCCATGACAGCCTATGCGGCAGAACCCAAAGCGGAAGAAAAGCCGCCCCTTTATGAAGAGGTCAAGGACCTGCTGGACGAAGATGAGGTGGTAAAAGCCAAAGATTATGAAATTACTGTTGGCAGTAAATTTGATGTCACCTGTGATTTTACCGGGCTGGAGATCAAAGATGACAAAAAAGTGAAAGTCACTTTTGAGGAAGCTAAGAATGGAGAGGGGAAGGATTTTGCTTTAGACCACGCAGACAGCTATAAAGCCGTCTACTATGTGGAGCCGGTCAATGAGGCACATCCGAAGTACCAGATCAGCAGAAACCTGATCGTAAAAGAGGCGGAAACAGAAGTACAGGCTGCTTCTGAAGGAGGCGGTGAAGATGCCGGTTCCGGCGGTACCGAGGAAACAGCAGATGACGGAGAGGCAGACTCGCAGACGTTATCTGTAGAAGAGAGTGAAACCGCAGAAACTGAAACTTCTACGGAGACGGAAGCCGCCACAGAATCAGTAACAGAGACTGAATCAGAAACAGTAGAAAGCTCCGAAGTCCTTCCGGAAGAGGAACTGGATGCAGCACTTGAAGAGAGTGAAGAGCAGGAAACCGTTGATCCGGAGACCGGGCTTTCCGTATCTGATGTACTGGAACAAGGCGAAGAACAGGGAATTGATATGCTGAGCCTGGAAGAAGGCGAAACGGTACAGTTTCAGGCGCAGGCACTGTTTGCAAGTGCCAGATCCACGACCTCGGTCAGTGTAACCAGAGGGGCATATTACTATTATGCAGATTATGGTCTGGGTTCTTACCTGACCGCACCTTATACCGTAAAGTTTGGTGATGTTACTGCAACTGCCTATTGCGTACAGCCATCCAAACCGGGACCGGGAGATGGAACTTATACGATCACAAAGCTGAGTGACGGAAAGACTTTAGCGAAAGTCTGCTATTACGGTACAAAAGCCAGCGGGGATGAGGGATTTTTCGCAGAAAAGCATCCGGATTTCTCTACCGGAAAGCGTTTTATCATTACCCATCTGGCAGCTGCTTATGCAAATGGAAGCAGTGATGCCTTTTCCGGCACCAACTCCACCGGACAGGCGCTGGCCATGGAACTCTATAACTACTGTGTGAGCCAGCCGGAGATCCCGGATGTGGCAATGTCATTTTCCAATGCGAAGGTAAAAGCCTATATTGACGGCAATTCCCAGAGAACGGAAGAGATCACTTTTAAGGCAGATGTGCTTCAGACGATTACGATGAAGCTTCCGTCCGGCGTGAAATTCCACAACGTTTCAACCGGAAAGACCAGTGCGGCAGGGGCAAGCGTAGAAGTATCCGGCGGCACAAAGTTTTATCTTTCTGCACCTCTGACACAGGCGGAAGATGTAAGCGGTTCCTGGGCAGTGACCATGAAAGGAAGCATCACCAAGGATTATTCCGCTTATAAGATCACCACAGGGTCATCCACACAGGACCTGGCACTGGTATTTGGAGAAGGTGTCACAGATGAGAAGTATGTGGATTTCAGTGTGGAATGGGTCAAGATGGCAAAGATTGAGATCGTGAAAAAGGATGCCGGAAGCAATGCGAAGGTAGCCGGTGCGGTCTATGGCATTTACAGTGATGAAGCAGGAAAAAACCTGATCGCAAAGATGCCTGCAACCGATGCCAATGGCGCATCCAGTATCACGATTGAAAAGACACAGAATACCGTGTACCTGAAAGAGATTTCCGTACCGAACGGATATGTGCTGGATACCAAAGCCTATGGGATCAACCTGGTCATCGGCGGGACCACAAAGAAAGATGTGACTGACAAGGAACAGTTTGCAGACCTGACCGTTTACAAGGAAGGGGAAGTGCTGACCGGTGCTTCTGTCACAGATTCCGGTGTGTTGTTCCAGTACACAAAAAAGAGATTGAAAGGCGCTGTTTATAACGTGTATGCCGGAGCGGATATTAAAGCGGCAGATGGAAGGGTTATTTTCCAGAAGGGTGCCCTGGTAAAAGAGGGGCTGACCACAGGTGAGGATGGCAGTGCAACCCTTAAGAACCTGCATCTTGGCACTTACGTTGTAACAGAAACAAAAGCCCCGGCAGATTATGTGTGCAAAGGGGAATCCAAAACCGTCACTTTAAGCTATGCAGGGCAGAACGTGGAAGTGGCAGTAGGAAATGTGACCTTTGCCAATGACCGCCAGAAAGCAAGCGTATCTGTGCTGAAACAGGACGATACCACAAAGAACCCGCTGTCCGGAGGAATCTATGGACTGTATGCGGCGGAGGATATCGCTGACGTATCCGGGAATGTTGTGGTAAGAAAAGATACCTTGATTGAAAAAGCAACAACCGGAAACGATGGAAACGCTGTATATCAGGCAGACCTGCCGATCAACCACAGCTATTATGTGAAAGAGCTGCAGGCACCTGTAAACTACTTCCGAAACAGTGAGGATGTATTCTCTTTCAGATTTCAGTACACCAACGATAAACAGGCATCCGTCGCATTTACCCATACGTTTGAGAATGAACGTGTTAATGCAACGATCCATCTGGTCAAGAAAGATAAGGAGACCGGAAGGGAATCACAGGGGGATGCAGCCTTTGAAGGTGCTGTTTACGGAGTGTATGCAAGGGAAAACATCATCCATCCGGATGGAAAAACCGGCATCCTTTATAAAGCAGGAAGCCAGGTGGCAACTGTGACAGTTGATAAAAAGGGTGATGCTTCTGTAGAAGACCTGTACCTTGGAAAATACTATGTGAAAGAGATCACACCGCCGACCGGATACCTGATCGACGAGGGTGAATATGACCTGGAATGCAGTTATGAGGGAGACCTTGTAAAGACTGTGGAGCGCAGTACGGAATCTTCGGAACAGGTCATGAAACAGCCGTTCCAGGTAATTAAAGCGGCAAACAATGGAAAGACGGACGCAGACCTGTTAAAAGGTGCCGGATTTACTGCTTATTTAAAGAGCAGCTTAAAGACTAATCCGGACGGCAGCTATGATTTTGCATCTGCCAAGTCGGTAGTGCTGACCGCAGATGGAAAAACAGAGATGTTTACCGATGCCAAAGGCTATGCCTGCAGCATCCCGCTTCCGTATGGTACTTACCTTGTGAAGGAAACAACAACACCGCACAATTATAAGCCGGTGGATGACTTTATTGTTACCATCAGTGAAAACCATCCGGATGAACCGCAGATCTGGAGGATCCTTTTGGATGATGAATTTAAAGCAAAGTTAAAGATCGTGAAGAAAGATGATGAAACAAAGAGACCGGTGCTGGCGGCAGGTACAGAATTTAAGATTTATGACCTGGATCATAAGAAATATGTGGAACAGGTTACGACTTACCCGATCACTGTTACCCACAAATCCTATTTCACAGACAGCCAGGGTTATCTGATTCTTCCGAACAATTTGAGCATCGGACACTACCGGATCGAGGAGGTGACAGCTCCGGACGGCTATACCTTAAACCAGAATTACGTGGAGATCGCAGTGGATTCCAATACTGCATACCAGGTGGATTCTGTCAGCGGGGATGTGGTGATTGAAGTAGATTACGAAAACCATCCGGTCAAAGGAAAGCTGACTGTTTACAAAAAAGGTGAGATGCTTGCTGGATTTAACAAGGATTTTATTTACAAAGAGCAGTTCCTGAAAGATGCCGTCTTTGAAGTGTATGCGGCGGAGGATATTTACTCCCCGGATTATCAGAAAGACGCAGCTGGAAATCGGATTGTAGTCTATGCAAAGGATACACTGGTGACTACGATCACAACCGGTGAGGATGGAATGGCAGTGGCAGAAAACCTTCCGCTTGGTGCTTACCGGGTGGCAGAAAAAACAGCCCCGGAAGGTTTTGTGTTAAATCCGGAGGCTGCAGAAGTTGTCTTTGTCTATGAAGGCCAGGATACCCCAGTGGTAGAGCAGGAAGTGACCGTCGGTGATGAGAGACAGAAGGTAGCGATTACGGTTGAAAAACAGGATGCGGAAAATGGTGCTGTTGTGGCAGGTGCCGTATTTGGTATCTACAACAAAGAAGATATTACCGTAGACGGCAAAGTAATCGTTGAGGCAGACACCCTCCTTCAGGAAATGACTTCGGATGAGAAGGGACAGGCGGGCTGTACACTGGATCTTCCGCTTGGAAGCTACTATGTGAAAGAACTGAAAGCCCCGGCAGGATTTGTTTCCTCCAATGAAGTCCTGGACTTTGATGCGTCCTATCAGGGACAGGATGTGGAAACAGTTGTTTTGAAAGCCGTAAAGGAAAACCAGCCGACCACAGTGGAGATCACAAAATCTGACATTACCACTGGAACAGAACTGGATGGCGCAAGCCTGAAAGTGCTGGATAAGGACGGGAATGTTGTGGATGAATGGACTTCTGTTAAGGATGCCCCGCATGTGATCAAACGTCTGGTGGCAGGTGAGACTTACACACTCCGGGAAGAATTTGCACCGTATGGATACCTGAAAGCAACGGATATCACGTTTACTGTTGAGGATAACGGCGATGTCCAGAAGGTTGAAATGAAGGATGAAGTGCCGACCGGGCTTCTGATCATCAACAAAAAGGGTGAATTCCTGGATAAAGTAACGCTTCTGGATAACGCAAAAGGCACTGTGGAGCATCTGTTTGAGTATATCACCGGAAGCCTTACCGAAGTTACCTTTAACGTTTATGCTGCAGAAGATATCAAAGCGGCTGATGGTGTCAGCGAAGACTACTTCAAAGCCGATGAACTGGTGGGAACCATTACCACAGATACCAATGGTATTGCACAGCTTGGGGATCTCCCGGTTGGAAAATACTATGTGAAAGAGGCAGAAACTGCCCATGGTTATGTGCTGGATGGGGAGCCTAAGTTTGTGGATTTAAGTTACCGTGATCAGGATACCCCGGTGGTAACGTATGATGAAGCATGGCAGAATAACCGCCAGAAAGTCAAAGTGACCGTCCTGAAAAAGGAAAAAGACACGGAACGTGTACTGGCAGGCGGTATCTTTGGATTGTTTACAAGGGAGGATATCAAAAATGCCGATGGTGATGTCCTGATGGAAGCAGATACGCTCATTGAGCTTAAGACTACCGATGAAAACGGTCAGATCACCTTTACGGCAGACCTGCCGGTAGACGGAAACTATTATGTGAAAGAGCTGTATGCTCCGGATGGTTTTGTGACCACCAATGAGGAACAGGATTTCACCTTTGAATATGCCGGTGCGGACCAGGCAGAGGTAAGCTATGATTTTACCTTTGAAAATGAGGCAACAACCGTGGAACTGAAAAAATCCGACCTGACAACAGGGGATGAACTCCCGGGTGCCCACCTGAAAGTTACCGATGAGGACGGCAATGTGGTGGATGAATGGGTGTCCACAGAAGAAGCCCATGTGATCAAAGAACTGGTAGTCGGCAAGACCTACACCATGACAGAAACCAAACCTGCAGATGGATATGTTACCGCAGAAAGCATCGAATTTACCATCGAGAATACTGCGGAAATCCAGAAGCATGAGATGAAGGACGATGTGACAAAGGTACAGATCAGCAAGACGGATATCACCGGAGACCAGGAGATTCCGGGTGCGAAGCTGACGATCCTGGATGAAAATGACCAGGTAGTGGAAAGCTGGACTTCCACAGAGGAGCCGCATTATTTGGAGAAACTGCCGATTGGCAGATACACACTCAGGGAGGAACAGGCACCGAAAGGATTTATCCTGACAGCCGATGTCTCCTTTGAGGTGAAAGATACCGGTGAGATCCAGACCGTTGTTATGAAGGATGATACCGTAAAAGGTAAAGTGATCCTGAATAAAACAGATAAGGAAACCGGAGAGCCGTTAAAAGGCGTGGAATTTGAACTCCGTGACAGCAAGGGAAAGGTGCTGGAGACCTTAAAGACGGATGCTGCCGGTCATGCGGAAAGCAGCCTTTATGAGATCGCTGATTACAAAGACGGTAAATTTGCCGGTGAGAAGAAATATTATCTGGTGGAAACCAAGACGCTGGATGGATACACACTGGATGAAACTGAGCATGAAGTGGTATTTGCCTACAAAGATGACAGCACACCGATTGTGGAAGTGACCTTTGACCTGACAAATGACAAGCCGGAAGTTCCACAGACAACGGAAGGCACACCGGGAACACCGTCAGCCGGTAATCCGAAGACCGGGGATGAGACAAATCTCTGGCTTCCGGTGGTACTGCTGGCAGTATCTGTAAGCGGCATTGCCGGACTTCTGGCAGCCAGAAGAAAGAGAAAAAGAAAATAGTAACCTTATATGAGCAGGGAGCCTTAATTTAGGGCTCCCTTTTATCATAGCAAAAATCAGGAAAGGACAGGTAAAGAATATGAAGAAAACAATGAACACAGTGCAGGCAGGGAGAGAAATGCAGGAGAGATCATTCAAGAGAATGATGGCATACCAGAAAAAAGCAGAGCAGGCAGTCAACAAAAAGAGAATGAACCAGCACATGATCAGAAGGGGGTAATTGTGTATGATGAACAGAAAAGACTTTTTTGAATATGTAAAAGACAATGTGAAGGACTATCTTCCGGAAAAATATGCGGATGTCAATATCCATCTGCAGGAAGTAGTAAAGAAGAACGGGCTGACACTGACGGCGGTGGTCATTCCCGCAAAAGACAGCAATATTACACCGAATGTATATCTGGATTCCTTTTACCAGGAATACCGGAATGGAAAAAATCCGGATGCCTGTGTGGGGGATGTGGCAGACCTCTGGGTTGAACAAATGGATACGGATCTGAATGTTGATGTGAATGGCATGATGGATTACGGGAATGCCAAGGATAAGCTGCAGATCAGGATGTGTGACCCGTATAAAAACAAAGAATGGCTGGAAGATAAGGCTGTGACCATGCATGGGGATTTTGCAGCTTATTATACAATCAACCTGTCGGAAAATGAAGATGGCATTGCTTCCATTTCCGTGACCAAAGCACTTTTAGAGGCGTGGAAGATTGATGTACAGACTCTCCATCAGGATGCGATGGCATCAGATAAGAACCGTGGGCCGGCTTTATACGCAATGAATGATCTGATGGAGTCCTCAATTATGGGAGAAAAACCCCAGAATCTGTTGAACGGAGACAGGAGGGCAGAGGAATTTTTTATGCCTATGTTTTGCCTGACGAACGAAACGAAAATGAATGCGGCGTCCCTGATCCTGCATGAGGATATCCGTAAACAGATCGGGGAGTTTATGAAGGGCGATTTTTATATCCTGCCTTCCTCCATCCATGAAACACTTCTGTTGCCGGATAATGGGGATTTCGATGTGAAAGCCCTGAATGCCATGGTAAAAGAAGTCAATGCAACAGAAGTAGCACTGGAAGATATTCTTTCAGATAAAGTGCAGTTCTGTGATGGCAGAACAGCCGTGATGGAAAATGCGGAGAAACGGGAAGCACGTCTGGAAAAAGAAAAAGCGGCTGCGGCAGAAAAGCCTGCAGAGAAAACCGGGCTTCATGGAAAGCTGGAAAAGGCGAAGGAAGAGATGAAAGCCGGGGATGTTCTGGGAAAGCCACAGGGTAAAATGAGAGATACAGCTATGGTAATGTAACAATAATAAGCAGAGTCATAAGGGGACTTCCATTGTGGAGGTTCCCTTATATGAAGGAGGATGTATATGTCAGAGTGGTGCTTATATGGTGATGATAAAAGAGAAAAATTTGAAAGACAGTTAGAACCGGATAGCCTTGAAGGCGAGTTAATCCGGTATAAGGAAGTTTTGGGTGAAGAATTTGGACTCAAAGAACTTCTGGCTCTTGAGGATTTAAGGGTAAAAGCATTGATAGCGGAGGCAATCAACAATGTACCGGAATTTTTATTGGATCAGATTGGAAAAGCCAGGAACAGTTATGAGTTTCCTTCCCTTGTAACGGAACTTGGACGTATTGCAGATGTTATGGAAGAGGTTGTGGAGGGAGAAGGGGAATGAGCAGCAAAATGAAAGAGGAAGAAAGAAAAAGGTTATCCGGATATCTCCGAAAATGCCTGGAGTCACAAAAAGACCAGGAGTTCATTCTTCAAATCCCCATAAAGAGAGGTGCATCGGAAAGTGAAAAGAAAATACGGAATTGACCAGGTATCGGTTCGTCTTGTAAAAGAAGCTCCGATCCTGAGTGAGGAAGAGATCTCTACACCGGATGATGCAATCCGAATATTGGGAGATACCTTTAAAGACTACGACCGGGAGGTGGTAGGCGTGGTTCATCTTCGGAGTGACAATGTTCCCATCAACATGACCATCATCAGTATGGGGACACTGAACCAGTCACTGGTGCATCCGAGGGAAGTATTAAAGGCGGCATTCTTATCGAATGCCGCTTCTATCCTTCTGTTCCACAACCATCCAAGTGGCAGCCTGAAACCATCGAAGGAGGACATTGCACTTACAGGCAGGATGCAGCAGCTTTGTATGCTGGCAGGAATCCCTGTGATCGACCATGTGATTCTTGGAAATGACCAGTCCTATTTTTCTTTCCGGGAAAAAAAGATTCTTCCTATGGAGCAGATTCAAAACTCTGTGGATTTGAATGATATCAATCTGAAAGTGGCAGAAAAGGAAGCAGAGAATTACGGATATGAGAAACCACATAAAAAATCAATCAAGGAATCCTTAGAGGAAAACCGGAAAAAGATCACATCCGGTCAGAAAACATCCGGTGTGAAGAAAAAACGGGAAACGACGATAGAATGAGAGGAGGATGAATGGGTATGGCAAATAAATTATATGCCATGGAACAGCTTACGGAAGAAGTCGCAAAGGACATCGCAGCAAAGCCGGAAGAGTGGATGCGTTTTCTGGATACCGCATCCCGGTTATATAAATACACCTTTGATGAACAGCTCCTGATCTTTGCCCAGAGACCGGAAGCAACGGCCGTGGCATCCATGGAGGTATGGAATAAGCGGATGTATCGATGGATCAAAAAAGGCTCGAAAGGGATTGCCCTGATTGATTATACATCCGGCCCGAAAAACCGCCTGCGGTATGTGTTTGACATTTCGGATACTTATAAGGTGCGGAATCTGGGGAAAGACCCGGCTTTGTGGGTGCTGCCACAGGAAGACTGTTCCTTTGCGGCAGATTATCTGCAGAGAGCGTATGGATTGGACGAAGGAGATGACGGGCTTGCCGGAACCCTGCATCAGGCAGCACAGGAAAGTGTGCGGGAGTGGCTTCCGGATGCGTTTGATGAACTGAAACAGGACGTGCAGGGGACATTTCTGGAAGAACTGGATGAGCAGAACCAGGAAGTGGAGTTCCGGGACCTTATGACGGACAGTGTATGGTATGTACTTTTAAAGCGGTGCGGGATGGATACGGAAGCGTACCTGTCTGCGGACAGCCTGCGGCACATCACGGATTTTAATGACCTCCGTGTGCTTGGACACCTTGGCACAGCGGTCAATGAGATCTGCCGACCGATTCTGATGCAGCTTGGACGGTATGTCCTTATGGATCTGGAAAATGACAGGAAAACGGTTGCAAAAGAATCGGAAGTGGTCTATAATGAATTTAACACGTTAATTCGTGAAAGTGAAGAAATTACACCAGAACCAGAGATAGAAGAAAACAAGGAGGAAACAGAGCATGAGAGAGATCACTTACAGCAGGAACGGGGATTATCTGATCCCGGATATCAAACTGGAGGAGACCAGGGGGAACATCGGGAAATACGGGATGATGCGGAAGGAATATCTGAGAAACCACAAGAAAGCCAGATTCAGCATACTGGCTCTGCAGAACAGGCTGGACAGCCATCTGATGGAAGTGGACAGCGAAGCCAGACAGAGAGTGGAAGACCTGACCATGCAGCTTCTGGAGAAAGACCCGGCACCGGAGAAATCAGCCGACTGCATGGCATGGACCCGTCACATGAACCGGATCCGGGCGCAGGCAGAGGAACTGGTGGTTCAGGAGATTATATACAATTAAGCCTGTTTCCCACAGAGGAAGAACAGTTTGGAGAGATCAGGAAAGCGGCAGCTGCACTCACACAGCCAGCCGCTTTTTTTGTTTCAGATGAAATTGTGGATGATGTGCTTCGTACCGGAAGCGGTCGGAAGAATACGTTATTCCACATCACTGCAAAGCTTGTGGAAGGAATTGACCATGAGGAACTGCGGAGCTTTTTGATCCAGGAATATGGTACCGGCGGGAAAGGATTTGAGTTTTCCGGACAGAAATTCAGTATCTGGTATGACGGGGACGGGATGCGATTCCGACGTGGGGAATCCGCAAGACGAGGTTATGACCGTATGCTTACCTGGGAAGAAGCGGCAAACCGCATTCAGGATATGTATGATGCGGGGACTTATGTCTCCAACGTGATTATGCTAAATTCCATTAAAGTGGAATGTGACGAACTTTCCAGCCAGCTGGCACTCCATTTCCGGGATACCGGGGCTATCAGGGGAATATACAGCCATACAGAAACGACCGAAAGGTTCCGTGCAGGCCTGGATGACCGGGAGCAGACAAGGGAGTATTACCAGATGCTTGTGGAACTGGAACGGGATATGGAACGTCATCCGGAAAACTATATGAGGTACCAGATCCGGAATAATCCGATATATAAGCAGAGGGTCTATGACCTTGGAAGGACGCTCGATTGGAGTCGGCAGGAAGAAACCGTAACACCGCCGGAAATGGCTTTTATTACGCAGGATGAGATTGACTCTGTTTTACGGAGGGGTGGAAATGTAGCTGGCGGAAGGAACCGTATCTATGAATTTTTCATGGAACACCACGATGAAAAAGAAGCAGCTGACTTTTTAAAACATGAGTACGGAGACGGAGGATGTACGCCGGGCATCCAGGGAAGCGATCTTTCCGATGAGTGGCATGACGCAAAAGGAATCCGTTTGAGCAAAGGGCAGATATCCAACCCGAGCCTGAGAACACTTATCAAGTGGAAACAGGCAGCTTCCAGGACAAGACAGCTGATCCGGATGGATGATTTTCTGTCACCGGAAGAACTGGAAAAGTATGAAGAACGGCAGGAAGCTCAGCGTCTTGCTGATATGGAAGAAGTAAAGCAGTCACTGGAAACGGAGGAGGTTCCTGAAGAGATTGAGGAAGTTCATGAAGAAGTTCCTGCGGAAGAAAATGTGGAAGATAAGCCGGAGGAAAGCGGGCAGCCATTAAGGGCAGAAGATGTGCAGAACCTGGTTTTAGTAAACCGCCAGTATTCCTCTGTGAGCAGGACAACGGAGTATGACTTTACCTGTGAAATACGTGGGGAGCAGGATATCCTGCATTATACGGTGGAATACCACGATGACGGGGAAGGGTTTACTATCCATACGGAAAAAGATGATATCTGGGAGCGGATGTCCGAACCGGAACTGGAGCGGCTGGAGATGGTACTGGAACGGGAAGCCCTTTATTTTCAGTACCATGAGGATATTGAAAATGCATCAAATCTGGAAGAACTCCAGGAAGTCAGCTACAGTATCATGGAAAATGAATCCATCTATTTCCGGCAAATATCGGAACGTGTCTGGAATGAGTATGGGGAAAGGGAACGTGCATTATCTGCGGAGATACGGGCAGTCAATTTTCATATCACGGATGACCAGCTGGGCTATGGAACGGCAAAAGAAAAATTCAGAGCCAATGTGATGGCAATCCGGGTTCTGAAAAAATGTGAAAGCGAGAACCGTTATGCATCACCAGAGGAGCAGGAAATCCTGTCAAACTATGTTGGCTGGGGAGGCTTGCCGGATGCCTTTGATGAAAGCAAAGCTTCCTGGAGTGATGAATATCAGGAGCTGAAAGATCTGCTTACCAGGGAAGAATATGCGGCGGCAAGGGAATCCACGTTGAATGCCCATTATACACAACCTGTTATCATCGAGAGTATGTACCGGGTGATTCAGAATCTGGGATTTGAAAAGGGAAACATCCTGGAACCATCCATGGGTGTAGGAAACTTTTTTGGAATGCTTCCGGACAAGTTACAGCAGTCCCGGCTTTATGGAGTGGAACTGGACAGCATCAGCGGAAGGATCGCAAAACTGCTTTATCCGAACGCTGATATCCAGATCAAAGGATTTGAAAAGACCGATTATCCCAATGACTTCTTTGATGTAGCAATCGGAAATGTCCCTTTTGGTTCCTATAAAGTGAATGACCGGCAGTATGACAAGTATAATTTTATGATCCACGACTATTTCCTTGCAAAGACCATTGACCAGTTACGACCGGGTGGCGTGGCTGCCCTGATCACAACCAAGGGAACCATGGATAAAGCATCGCCGGAGGTAAGGAAGTATCTTGCAGAGAGGGCAGAACTTCTCGGTGCGATCCGTCTTCCGAACAATGCCTTTAAGGCGAATGCAGGAACCGAAGTCAGTGCAGACATCCTGTTTTTCCAGAAGAGGGAGAGCATTTCCATGGAAGAGCCGGAATGGGTTGCTCTTGGAGAGGATGGGAATGGGATTACCATAAACCAGTATTTTATTACCCACCCGGAAATGGTGCTTGGAACGATGGCAGAGGTGTCAGGACCATATGGCATGGAGACTGCCTGCCTTCCGCTGGAAGGGGCAGACCTGGCGGAACAGCTGGAAGATGCCGCAGCGAAAATCCATGGAACTATGGTTCCGGCAGTAACAGCAGAAACAGAACTGGATGAGATCATGGAAAGCATACCTGCGGATCCGGCTGTCCGGAACTACAGTTTTACTGTGGTGGATGACCAGATCTATTACCGGGTAAATTCCCTGATGAATCCGGTGAAGCTGCCGGCAGCCACGGCGGAACGTGTGAAAGGTATGGTTGAGATCCGTGAGGTAGTCCGGGACTTGATCGCCCTGCAGATGGAGGAAAATGCAACAGATGAGGCGATACAGGAGCTTCAGGTCAAACTGAATCAGGTCTATGATGCCTATACGGAAAAATATGGGGTCATCGGAAGCAATGCAAACAAACGGGCATTCTCCGATGACTCTTCTTATTGTCTGCTCTGTTCGTTGGAGGATCTTAATGAAGATGGTACGTTGAAACGGAAAGCGGATATGTTTACCAAGCGGACGATTAAGAAAGCAGTGGCTGTGACCAGTGTGGAAACTGCGGCGGAAGCCCTGACGATTTCCCTGAATGAAAAAGCAAGGGTTGACCTTCCTTATATGGCAGGGCTGACAGGTAAGCCGGAAGAGAAAGTTGCAGAAGAACTGACAGGTGTTATTTTCCGGGATCCGGTCAATGGACAGTGGGAGACTGCGGATGAATATTTATCCGGTAATGTCCGGGAGAAGCTGAAAACGGCAAAGATCTTTTCAGAAAACCATCCGGAATTTACCAGCAATGTACATGCTTTGGAACAGGTACAGCCGGTAGACCTGGATGCGTCAGAGATTGAAGTCCGTATTGGAGCCACATGGATCGCCCCGGAAATATACCGGGATTTTATGGAAGAACTATTTGATACCCCGGGTTATCTGGTCGGAAGGGTAATTGATATCCGGTATTCGGAAGCTAGCGGTGCATGGAATATCAGCGGTAAAAATGCGGACAGTGACCGAAATGTGCTGACCACGGCAACGTATGGCACCAGCCGGATCAATGCCTATAAGATTTTGGAAGAAACTCTGAATTTAAAAGATGTACGGATCTATGACACAAAGATTGATGCAGAGGGAAATGAAATCCGTGTCTTGAATAAAAAAGAAACGATGCTGGCAACCCAGAAACAGGATGCGATCAAGGAAGCATTTAAGGACTGGATCTTCAGGGACCAGGAACGGAGGGAGAAGCTGTGCAGGATTTATAATGAACGCTTCAATTCTATCCGCCCCAGGGAATACGATGGTAGCCATCTGACCTTTCCGGGAATGAATCCGGAAATAGAGCTCCGTCCGCACCAGAAAAATGCGGTTGCCCATCAGCTTTATGGGGACAATGTCCTGCTTGCCCATGTAGTGGGAAGTGGAAAGACCTATGAGATGGTAGCCGCAGCTATGGAGAGCAAACGTCTTGGCATTGCCCAGAAAAGCCTTTTTGTAGTTCCAAATCACCTGACGGAACAGTGGGGAGCGGAGTTCCTGCAGTTATATCCGGGAGCCAATATCCTGGTAGCAACGAAGAAAGATTTTGAACCGGCAAACCGGAAAAAGTTCTGTGCCAGAATCGCAATGGGTAATTATGATGCTGTGATCATCGGGCATTCCCAGTTTGAGAGGATCCCTTTATCGGAAGAACGCCAGAAGATGGCCATTGAAAAGCAGATCGAAGAACTGGAAGCAGGGATTCAGCAGGCAAGGCTTGAGGTTGGTGGCAGCCGTTTTACGGTAAAACAGCTGGAAAAGACAAAGAAAAGTCTCAGGAGGCGTCTGGAAAAGCTGGAAAACAAAGAGAAAAAGGATGATGTGGTAACGTTTGAAGAACTGGGAGTAGACCGTCTGTATGTGGATGAAGCCCATTATTACAAAAATGCATTCCTTTACACAAAAATGAGGAATGTGGCAGGCATTGCCCAGAATGAAGCACAGAAATCGGCAGATATGTTCAACAAATGCCAGTATCTGGATGAGATCACCGGCGGGAAAGGCATTACATTTGCAACGGGCACACCGGTCAGCAACAGCATGACGGAGCTTTATACCATGCAGCGTTACCTGCAGTACGGGAAACTGAACCGGATGGGGCTGGGCCATTTTGATTCCTGGGCATCTACTTTTGGTGAAGTTGTGACCAGTATCGAACTGGCTCCGGAAGGTACCGGATACCGAGCAAAATCCAGATTTGCCAGATTTTACAATATCCCCGAACTTATGAGTATGTTTAAGGAGATTGCCGATATTAAGACGGCAGACCAGTTGGAACTGCCAGTACCGGAAGCAGAGTATGAGACCGTGGTGTTAAAGCCGACAGAATATCAGAAAGACATTGTTGCAAGTCTTGGAGAGCGGGCAGAAGTGATCCGAAATGGTATTGTGGATTCCTCCGTCGATAACATGCTTAAGGTGACGAATGACGGAAGAAAGCTGGCGTTGGATCAGCGCCTTGTGAATCCAATGCTCCCGGATGATGGGGAAAGTAAAATTTGTGCCTGTGTGGAGAAAAGCTTTGCCATCTGGAAGGAGACGGTATCAAAAAGGTCTGCCCAGATCATTTTTTGTGACCTTAGCACACCAAAGGGGGATGGCACTTTTAACGTCTATGATGATCTGAAAAAGAAACTCATGGCCAAGGGAGTGCCGGAGGCGGAAATCGCATTTATTCATGCTGCCAATACAGAGGTAAAGAAAACGGAGCTGTTCAGTAAAGTAAAATCCGGGCAGGTCCGTTTTTTGCTAGGTTCCACTGCTAAGATGGGCGCTGGGACCAACGTTCAGGACCGGCTGATTGCCCTGCACCATCTGGACGTGGGCTGGAAACCCTCCGATTTGGAACAAAGGGAGGGCCGTATCATTCGCCAGGGCAACATGAATCAGAAAGTGCATATCTATCGGTATGTGACGGAAGGAACCTTTGACAGCTTTATGTGGCAGCTGATCGAAAGCAAGCAGAAATTCATCTCCCAGATCATGACAAGCAAATCTCCGGTACGAAGCTGTGAGGATGTGGATGATACGGCATTGTCCTATGCGGAAGTAAAAGCCCTGGCAACGGGGAATCCGGCGATTAAGGAGAAAATGTCACTGGATATAGAAGTCTCAAAGTTAAAACTGCTGAAAGCCAATTTTGTGAGCAACCATTACCGTTTGGAAGATGATATTGCAAAGAATTATCCACAGCAGATCGCAAAGCTGAAGGAAAGTATCGAAGGATTAAGGGCGGATCTGGAAAAGTATCAGGCAAATAAGATCACGGATCCGGAGAAATTTGTGATGGAAGTCGGTGGGACAGTATTCTCTGAGAAAAAAGAAGCGGGAGCAGCCCTTCTTGCCGTCTGTCAGTCCATGAAACAGGCAGATGCCATGATCAATGTCGGACAGTATCAGGGATTTTCAATTCGCTTAAAGTTTGATTCCTGGAACAAGGAATTTATCCTTTTCCTGAAAAATGAAAATGTATATCGTGTCAGCCTTGGCTCCGATGAAAACGGAAATATCATCAGGATCAATAATGCATTGGAGGCAATCCCACAAAAACTGGCGGAAGCAGAGCAAAAGCTTGAGACAGTGCAGGGACAGCTGAAGAATGCGATGGAAGAGGTGAAAAAACCGTTTCCGAAAGAGGAAGAACTAAACCAGAAACTGGAGCGTCTGTCGGAACTGAATGCATTGCTGAACATGGACGAAAAGGAAACTGTGATGGAGGGGGAAGAAGAGCAGGACGAGGAAAAAGAGGAACACCAGTCCCTTCATGACAGAATTACTGCCATCAAGCAGAACAGCCAGAAACAGGAGGGAAAAGAGCCGACAATGAGAACTACAGAAGCGTGTATCGGGTGATCTTTTAATATACAAGACAGGTTATTAGGTGTAAAATGGGGGCACAGGGGTTGTGTCCCTTTAAATGAACAATCGGAATTTGTTTTGCAGAAGGTATGAAAGAAGGTCTCCCATTTCTGAAAGACCTTGCAGATAGTTCAATATTATTTTTTGAGCTGTAATCCGTCTTTGAAAGCTTCGCCGACTCTTTCCGTCACCCTATAATAACCATGTGTATATGGGTCAAAGGCGATGGCGTCTACAAGAGACATATCAAGTTTATCATCGATCATGACTTTTTCATCGGCTGTAACGTTGACTACTTTTCCAATGACGCCAACCCCATATTCGTTGTTTTGGTATTCGATAAATTTGCATTCTAAACATAGTGGAAATTCATTGATAATAGGTGCATCTACAAATTCGGATTTGCTCGCAGTGAGACCACTTTTTTCAAATTTGTTGGAAACTCTGTTTCCTGATTCAACCCCAAAATAGTCTGCTTCAACAACATGGGAAGCATCAGCAATACTAATTGTAAACGCTCCTCTTGCTTTGATATTTTTTACTGTTTTGTGAGATTCTGTTAACTGCAGAGCTACGGTATTTCTTGCCTGCATGGTGCCCCAGGCAGCGTTCATGACATTAACACTGCCATCCTCATTGTATGTTGCCACCATTAAAACAGGCATTGGGAAAATTCCCTCTGTTATATTAAGTTTCTTTCTCATTATAATTACCTCGTTTCTTGTATTTGATTGACAGGAGTTATATCTATGTATATAATTGTAACAGGTAACGGGAAAATAACAAGTACTGTCTTAAATGACAGGTACTATCATAAAGGAAAGTGCAAATGATAAAGAATTATATTGAAAAGGCAAATTTTGAAGATACAGGATTCAGCTACACACTTTCACTTATATCTGGTAAGCATAAGATGGTCATTCTTTACTGTCTGATGGAATTTGAAGTTGTAAGATTCAATGAACTTAGACGCTATCTGAGAAATGTATCTGACAAAACACTCAGCAATAATTTGAAAGAATTGGAAGCTGACCGACTCATTATCAGGAAAGAGTATCCTCAGATACCACCCAAAGTTGAATATAGTCTAAGTGACAGAGGTAAGTCTTTGATGGATGTTTTAGACCAACTATGTGTTTGGGGTGAAAAAAACAGAGAGTAGCATTATTAGCCTTGAAAAATGTTGATAAACGATAATTTATGGACAATGTAAACTTCCAGTTTTTAGAACTGAAGCAATATTTAATGACAATGGAACTCAAAAGTAATTAAATTCGATCATGGTTTATAACCTATATTCGCCGGCAGTGAAATACCTGCCGGTTTTTTCATGCCCGGAAGGAGGTGCTATGTGAAGAGAACAGAGAAAGTATTGTTGATTATGTTTCTGGTTGTTTCGTTGATATGTGGGAAATACCTCTTGGATTACTGGCAGGATTCTTATGACAACAGGCAGAATTACCGTCAGGTGGAAGAGATAGCATTCCCGGAAAAGGATACAGAGGAAGACGGGACTGGTTCCAATGCGGATAATCCAATGACAGAGATAGATGATTTTGATTATCAGGCTTTGCTGGATGAAAATGCAGACTGCATCGGGTGGCTGAAGATTGATGGAACCGATATCAGTTATCCGGTCGTGCAGGGAGAAGACAATGAGTTTTATCTTCGCCATGATTTTCAAAAGAATTATGCCATCTGTGGAACCTTAATGCTGGACTGCCGGAATGATGTTGATGCCAGGCAGGAACATTTGATTATTTATGGTCACCAAATGAAAGATGGCAGTATGTTCAAGCAATTGAATGGATATAAAAAAGAAGAGTTTTATCATGAGCATAAGGAGATCACACTATATCTGGAAAACCAGAAATACCAGTATGAAGTGGCTGCTGTGTATGTGACTAATGTGGCACAAAGCGGTGGTTATTATGATTTTTTACACAAAGAAACACGAAAACAACAGATGGAGTATTTACAGAAAATGGCAGCTTATCAGCTTTATCCGACGGGGGTTACCGTCAGGGAGGATGATGAGCTGCTTTCTTTATCTACCTGTGAATATTCCAGCACCAACGGCAGGCTAATTGTACTTGCCAGAAGAATTGGAGCATAGGGAGGAAATGCGTATGGCAATGAACAGGAATATGACAATGGCAGAAAAAGAAGTCCGGGATTATGCCCAGAGACAGATGGAACGGGCAGAACAGCGGGAAAATATTGTGTTTACGGAGAAACAGAAAGAACAGGTTTTGGAGTATGCGGCTATGACCGGGGATGATTATAAAATAAGAAAAATGGTCAGAGACCTTGCAGACGCTGTCCGTTCCTCGGATGAAGAGAAGGTGGATGAAATTCTGAGGGATGCAAGAGAGGAAATTGACGAATTCCCGGATCGTTCCGTTGGTATGGCGGAACTAAAGGGATATGGCTATACAGCAGATGATATGTTTCCTCTTCGTCAGGAGATGGCACTGGAGCTTCATCGTGTTGGGGAAAAGGTGTACTGCCTGCAGTCAGAAGGCACTCATGGGGACTATGCCAGCAGGGAGATGATACTGGAACATGAAGGTCTCTATGGAATTGAAAAAGATGCGTGGCAGCGTATGCAGGAACAAGAGGACGAAATAGATTTTGAGGAAGCTGGATTGTATCAGCCTTCAATGACAGATCTTGATAGAGATGAAGCATTAAGGATGTTTGATGCTGGGGAGACAGTATTTCTGGTTACCACTTATCCAAGACCGATTGCAGTGCGGGAACGGATGGAGATTGAGAGAGGACCGGAGCATTACCAGATGGAGAGAGAGGATGTGGAACAGATCAGGACGTTGGAAAAACGGATGCAGGAGTATCCACAGATAAAGTCATTGAAAGAGGCGAAACTTCTTCTGGGGACAGAAAACAGATATGGAATATACCAGATCATAGACGGCAGTCCCGGCAGAGAATATGAATTTATGGATATAAATTTTATTGAAAGGCATGGGTATCAGGTGAAAAAAGAGGACTACGAGCTAATCTATTCCGATGAAATGCGATATGGCGATACACTGGATTCTCTGTATGAAAAGTTCAATATTGCCCATCCGGCAGATTATACCGGGCATTCCTTATCGGTCAGTGATATTGTAGTCCTCAATGAGAATGGGAATGTAAAAGCTTATTTTGTAGACAGTATCAGTTTCCGTGAATTGCCGGATTTTCTGCAATTAGAGCCGGAATTGAACCAAGAGGAAGTGGCTTACCGAATCGGGGATCAATATTTTGCTATTCAGGTGGCAACGGAAGGATATGATTATTCCTTTTACGATAAGGAGTATAAACTCATGGACGGAGGGATCTTGGACAATCCGGATATTTCTATGAGAGAGGCTGTTCAGGATATTTTAGAGGATGAAGGTCTGGATCAGTTAGAACGGATACCGGTAGATTATGATGAACTGCTGGAAAAAGCAGAAGAAGTAGAGGCAGAGATCCTTCTGGAAGCAAGAAGCCAGAGAAATCGGGTACCGGTTATTTCGGAACATACGGAAGCGGAAGCCGGATTAAATGGAATGAGCCGGTCAGAAATCGAGGAGACAGTATGGGCGATTGCACAGGCAGAGATTATTGAAAATGATCTGGATGCCAGGATACAGGCTGTGCGTGTGTACGGAAGCCGTACAAGGGATGGGCTATATAATGAGGATTCTGATGTGGATGTGGTAATTGCTTATGAGGGAACTGTACGAGAGGATGATTTATTTTCTGTATTGAATGAAGCTGGGTATAAGGTCGGAAATATGAAAGTGGATATGAACCCGATCAGACCGGACAAAACGGGCGCATTGGAAGAATTTCTTGAAAAATCAGATCGGTATCTGGATGAAAAAATGGAGCAGATGAAAGCCAGAGGGGAGTACAAGCCATTGGCGAAAGTGGAAGAACTGGAGGAAGCAAACTACAACATGATCGATAATGTCCTGAACAATATGCCACCGAAGAAAGAGCCGTATCTGGAATACTATGCTGCAGAATGTGATGAATACCATAGCCTTGGCAACATTTATAAGAGTACCAATCTGGATGAGATCCTTGCAAAATACCGGGAAATAATTGATGACCCATCGTTAAGCTACTATGGAAACGGCATGGGCATTATTTACCGTGACCCGAATGATACTTTTTATGATGAGGCGGAGGTATCTCTGGTCAGTCGGAAAGCGATCCGGGGAGACAGCCTGGATGAGGTGGCATTCCTGGCAGCCATTCCAATGGTACATGAAGCACTGGAAAAGATTGTAGAAGCGTTCCCAGATTTTCGGTATTATCCTCCAAAGGAATTAATTGTCCATTATTATCCGGACAAAATGACTGCGGATGAACTTGCTGCAGCACTGGATCAATTAGCGGAAGACTTTGATCATTATGATTATCATGATAATTTTAGCCCGGAGGAAGATATGGTGGAAACTGTTGCACTGGAATTAAGATGCGGATATGCCCATAGGTACATTCCGTTTTTGAAAGATATTATAGATGAGGAATGCGAAGAATCTCCACGGGCAGAAGAACTTCTGGAGAAATTGAAAGCCTATCAGCCTGAGATACCGGAGACAGCAGTACCGGTTGTCCGCATCGATTTTTGTGAGGATAAGGAAATGGACATTTCCGGTTATCAGAATCTGGGAAGCCTGAATGAAATAACCGCCAAAATGGATGAAGAACTGGCTTCACAAGCAGATCCAAAGACTGGAATGCCGGAGAAAACTGTACAGATGTACTTTACAATTTACTACCCAGATCATGACCAGATGCAGGAATTAAAGGGAAAAATCAATATCGGAGATGGAAACGGCGGTATTGTGAGCCAGTTGAAGAATCAGAATGAAATGAAGCTGCATGATGAAAGCTGGCTGAATTACCAGAAGGGTAAGGGAGAAGAATTCTTTCAGGCATATATGGCGGATCTTACGGATATGCAGGAGCATGTGCTGCCGTATTTGCAGAGTTTCTGCAGTTTGGAAGAAAAAGCACCTGAGAGATCGATAGAATCGACTATGATGTCAAAATCAGAAGTGAAAGCCGGGAAGATAATAGCATCTGTGGGGAACGAAAAGTCAAAAACTGTGGAAACGGTGAGAAAGTCTATCCATGAGCGATTGAAAATCAATAAGGAGATCATTGCCAGACAGCAGGGAAAAGATAGCAAAGAGAAAGGGGTTGAGCTTGCGTAAACACTGAAATGTAGCTCGTTCAAAAGATTTGCTTTTTTGTATTATAGTAGATAAAGTAAAGTGGTGTAAAAGTTAGAGCGAGCAGGAATGTTTTATGATAAATCATTCCTGCCCCCTTCAAAGTGAATTCTATTGAGATAGTATTATTTTTTGCACAATTTCACATATTTCCTTAAAACGGTAAGGATTAGGTTTTTAAAATATTACAATATTGTAAGTTGCGTACTGCGAATGGTCGCAATATACTTATATTGATGCTAGGCACAATTATGAATTATATAACATTGAAAGAGGTTGCCGAGAAATGGGGTGCGTTACTTTGTAGGGTGCATTATTATTGCGTTGGCGGGCGTATCTCCGGTGCTGTGAAAATAGCCGTTATTCAGTTTGTGCCAAAGAACGCAAAGAAGCTGATTGATGTCAGAAAAAAGAAAGGAAGGAACTAAAGCATGAGTAAAATCTTACTTCTTGAAGATGATTTGAGTTTGGTTAATGGGTTAACCTTTGCATTTCAGAAGCAGGGATATGAGTTAGATGTTGCCCAAACAATTGTTGAAGCAAATACGTTATGGGCTGACGGCAAGTATGATTTGCTGGTTTTGGATGTATCTTTGCCTGATGGTACAGGTTTTGAGTTTTGCAAAAAGGTACGGCAGGTTTCCAAGGTGCCTATTATCTTTTTGACTGCTTCTGACGAGGAAATGAATATCATTATGGGGCTGGATATTGGTGGTGATGATTACATCACAAAGCCTTTTAAGCTGGGGGTTCTGGTTTCAAGAATCAATGCCCTGCTAAGACGAACAAAAGACTTTGGTTCGGTGGGTACAGAACTACAATCAAATGGAATTAAAGTTCTTTTATTGCAAGGACAAGCGTTCAAAAATGGCGAACTGTTGGATTTGACCGCCGCAGAATATAAACTTCTGTGTCTGTTTATGAAAAATCCTAATATGGTGCTTACCAAAGAGCAAATATTAGATAAGCTGTGGGATTGCGAGGGCAATTATATTGACAGCAGCACACTCACTGTATATATGCGGCGTCTTAGGATGAAAATTGAGGACAACCCAAGTGAGCCGCAAATGCTCCTAACTGTTCGGCGCATGGGCTATAAATGGAATGTCATAGATTGAGGTGAGGTGGCCTATGAAAATATTTGCGAATAAAGATATAAAAAACTTCTTTCTTGCTATATCTGTTATTTGGACTGTGTTTCTCCTGTTGGCCGAGGGCTTGGTGTGGTTGCTTTTTCAAAAGTTTTCCCTGTGCCTACTGTTGCTTTCTTTACTGGCAGCAGGTGCTATGTGGGTGGTCTGCTTCAACTATTTCAGCAGGCAAAACAGAGTCATGGAACAGGCGGTAGCACAAATCAATGCTTATCTTGTTGGCGATGTAAATGCCCGTATTGAATGTGATAACGAGGGAGAGCTATATCGGCTGTTTCATTCTGTGAATTCACTGGCGGCGGTGTTAAATGCTCATGCAGATAATGAATTACGGGAAAAGGAATTTTTGAAAAATACAATCTCCGATATTTCCCACCAACTGAAAACACCGCTGGCGGCGCTGAATATTTATAATGGTCTACTGCAAGACGAAGCAGAAGCATCATCTACTGTGAAAGAATTTGCCACATTATCGGAGCAGGAACTTGACCGTATTGAAACGCTGGTACAAAATCTGCTGAAAATCACAAAGCTGGATGCCGGTTCTATCGTGATTGAAAAAACAAAAGAGAATGTAGCCGATATGATGCGGGACATCGAACTGCATTTCGCATATAGAGCCAGACAGGAACAGAAAAAAATCATCCTGTCTGGCTCAGATAATGTTTTACTTCTTTGTGACCGTGACTGGCTGATCGAAGCCATAGATAATATTGTAAAAAATGCTCTCGACCATACGGAAAAAGGAGACACGGTTCGCATTGAATGGAAAGCCTTGTCCAGCACTGTTCAAATCGCTGTAAAAGATAACGGCTGTGGTATTCACCCGGAGGATTTGCACCATATTTTCAAGCGGTTTTATCGTAGCCGTTTTTCCAAGGACAAGCAAGGGATTGGACTGGGTTTACCTCTGGCAAAAGCAATCGTTGAAGCACATAACGGCACCATTGAGGTTGACAGCGAATTAGGCATAGGGACAACTTTCACAATGAATTTTCTGATTCCTACAAAATTGTAGGCTGGTTGTAGGGTTACAGTAATATTCAGGTGCTATTCTTTCAAACATAGGCAGGACAAACAAAGACAGCCTGCCTATATAGCAGAATCATTCAGAAAGAGGTGTTTGCACTATGAACTTATTAGAGGTCAAAAGAATTAGTAAGACCTATGGCAGCGGAGAAACCGCTGTAAAGGCGTTGAAGGATGTCAGCTTTTCTGTCCCCAAGGGCGAGTATGTAGCAATCGTCGGGGAATCCGGATCCGGTAAAAGTACGCTACTGAATATGATCGGTGCTTTGGACACGCCGACTTCGGGTAAGGTACTGATTGACGGCAAGGACATTTTTTCTATGAACGACCGAAAGCTGACCGTGTTCCGGCGCAGGAACATCGGCTTTATCTTTCAGGCGTTCAACCTGATCCCGGAGCTGACCGTGGAGCAGAATATCATCTTCCCGATGCTGTTGGATTACCAGAAGCCGGATAAGAAGTATCTGGAAGAGCTGCTGACGGTGTTGAACCTGAAAGAGCGCCGGAACCATCTGCCCAACCAGCTTTCCGGTGGCCAGCAGCAGAGAGTGGCGATTGGCCGTGCGCTCATTACCCGGCCAGCCCTGATATTAGCTGACGAGCCGACAGGCAATCTGGACAGCCAGAACAGCAGCGAGGTAATTGCCCTGCTGAAAGAGGCATCCAAAAAATACGAGCAGACCATTATTATGATTACCCACAACCGCAGTATCGCACAAACGGCTGATCGGGTATTGCAGGTATCGGATGGTGTACTGACCGATTTCGGGAGGTGCCGTGAATGAGAAGCTATCTTAGTCTTATTCCGATTTCTGCAAAGGTGCGGAAGAGACAGAATCGGATGACGATGCTGTGCATCATCATTTCAGTGCTGTTGGTTACGATGATTTTCAGTATGGCAGATATGGCGATCCGCATGGAAAAGACACGAGTGATCGAAGAACATGGGAACTGGCATATCATGTTGAAGGAGCCATCTGAGCAGCAGATTGAGCAAATCGCACAGCAAACAGATGTGATGGCGTCCTCCCGTTATGACGGACTGAACTTTGATTTATCCGAAGACTATACGATCAATGGAAAAAGCTGCGTCATCGTAGGTGGTGATAATGCGATTCTAACGGAGATCTATGACAATTTGACGGAGGGCCGATATCCTACAAAAGAGGATGAAATTTTACTTTCGAATCGTGCAAAAGAACTGCTTTCTCTGAAGATTGGAGATGCGATTACCGTACATACACCAGCTGGAGATTTTGACTATACGATTTCCGGTTTTGGAGGAGATGTTACCATTACCACAGATGCCGATATTGTGGGGGCTTTTCTAAATTGGGACTCCTTCCAAAGTCTTGCAAAAGCAGAAGGAAGTAAGCTTGCTCCCGTTTGTTTTGTGCGCTTTGACGAGAATACCCATATTCGTAAGGTAATTGCAGAGCTGCGGAAAACCTATGGCTTTACCGATGAAACATTATCCGAAAACACGGCTTTGCTGGGATTAACTGGATTCAGCAGTGATTCTTACATCATGGGAATGTACCTTGTAGCTACAATCTTGTTTGTTCTGGTTTTGGCTGCGGGAGTCTTTATGATTGCGGGAAGTCTGAACAGCAGAACCGCAGAGCGAACACAATTTTTTGGAATGCTTCGTTGTATTGGAGCAAGCCGGGCACAAGTTATGCACATAGTCAAGTTGGAAGCGCTCTATTGGTGCAAAACAGCGGTTCCGATTGGCGTGATAGTAGGGATTGTGGGTACATGGATGCTTTGTGCACTGCTCCGGTTTGGTGCGGGCACTGAGTTTGTACAGATTCCGCTATTTGGGATTAGTAGTGTCGGTATCATCAGCGGAATTGTCGTTGGTGTTTTGACCGTGCTGTTATCTTCCATCTCTCCAGCAAGGCGGGCGGCAGGTGTTTCTCCGGTTGCGGCTGTTACCGGAAATCTTTCCGAAAATGGGAACGCATCTCGGCCAATCAAGAGGAACTTTTTGAAAATTGAGATGGACTTGGGGATTCATCATGCCGTATCCTCTCCCAAAAATCTACTTCTCATGACTGGCTCCTTTGCACTCAGCATCATTATGATTTTGAGCTTTTCCGTTCTTATACAATGGGTGAATATGGCACTCAATCCCTTAAAGCCATGGGCACCAGATGTCTTTTATAGTAGTCCTGATAATCTGTGCGAAATTAAACAAAGTTTTGCCAAAGAGGTGGAAAGCCGGCCGTATGTAAAGCGGGTATTTGGGCGGATGTATCAAAGCCTTCCTGCAGAATATGAAGGGGAATTGGGGCAAATTGATTTGATTTCTTATGAGAATCAGCAGTTTCAGTGGGCAGCAGAAGATTTGATTGCAGGTGATATATCGGCTGTCTCCGAAGGCAACGGTGTACTGACGGTTTTTGATAAAAGCAACTCTTTGAAGGTTGGCGATACGATTCAGCTGGAGCAGACAGAGCTTAACGTGGCTGGAGTCTTGAAAGATAGTCCCTTTGATACATCGGATCAGCCAACTGTGATTTGCTCAGAGAAAAGGTTCAAGGAGATTACAGGCAAAGATGCCTATGCTGTTCTTGACGTACAGCTGTCCAAAAAAGCAACAGAGCAGAATGTAAATGAGCTTCACGTATTGGCAGATGGACATTATCGCTTTTATGATCGACTGGCACAAAACAAAGACACACAAAATACCTATTTTATGTTCTGCCTGTTTGTTTATGGATTCCTCGCCGTGATCACATTGATTACTATTATTCATACGGTAAACAGTATTTCTATGAGCGTGTCTGCAAGAACAAAGCAATACGGAGCCATGCGTGCAGTGGGGATGGATAGTTTACAAATCAAGAAGATGATTATCATGGAAGCCGCCACATACACAACGCTTGGACTCCTCGCAGGTTGTGGTCTGGGGTTACCGCTGCATCATTTCCTCTATTCTCAGATGATTACAAATTATTGGGGAACGGCATGGCAAATCCCTTTAACATCTATTGGAGGAATACTGGTGCTGCTTGTGTTCACTTCTCTTCTTGCACCCTTCGCTCCGGCAAAACGCATCTGTAACATGCCGATTACTGCAACAATCAACGAGTTATAAAATTTGAAATATCCTGCCGGACAGTAAAATACCTTGTCCGGCAGCGATATTTCCGAGGAGGCATGGTGGGGGATAAAAGGATGTGCTGGATTTCTTTTGGAATATTCTTAATAGCACTGTTTGCATTTATTGGAATTATGGTGCGAGACCCTCGGACGCTGTGGAGTGGCTTTTCATTATTCTGGACTCTGGTATGCTTTGCGCTGTTTGCGTTTTTTTACTATCGCAGTATGCAGATCAGCTTGCGGAGCTTGACTGGTTCATGGGTGTTTTGGTGTTCCTATTTATTGTTGCCGTACTCTGCGCTTGCGCCTTTCCGGGACTTATAGATACTTACATCCAAATGGAAAACAGTAGCAAAATGAATCACACAAAAATCCTGAAGCAAGCCTTAAGACATATGGTTTGCTTCAGGATTTTGCACTTCTGTAATGTGCCATTACCTCAAATATTGTTGAGAATACAATTTGTCTAATAGATATGCCTTTCTGCAAATATTTTCTTTGCGGTATAAATGGCATTTAAAACTTTGGGAAAACCGGTGTAAGGAATACACTGGATAAATGTTTCGATGATTTTTTCGGGAGAAAGTCCAACATTAAGGGAGCCATTGATATGTACTTCTAGCTGTGGTTCACAACCTCCTGAAGTCAGTAAACTTGTAATTGTTATCATTTCACGTTCCTGCATACTAAGTTCAGGCCGTGTATAGACATCTCCGAAAGCAAATTCTATGATGTATTTTCCTACATCCGGGGCAATATCTTGTAATGATTTTATAACATTTTCACCTCCAATACCATCAATTTCTTTAAGCTTCTCAGACCCTAGTTCAAAACGTGTGCAGCTCATTGCATTTACCTCCTGTAAGTTTTATAATTTGAGCATATGACTTAAACCATAGTTTAAGTCAAGAACAATTTGAGGTGATTTTAAAAATGTTAATTGGCGAGATTTCTGAAAAAACGAACCTTCCTGAAAGTACGTTACGGTATTATGAGAAAAAAGGATTAATCAAAGTAGCAAGAGACAGTGGTGGCAGGCGTGTATATGAGGAGAATGATATTGAATGGATTAAGTTTATCCGACGATTAAAAGAGACGGGTATGCATCTCAGAGATATTCAGAAGTATTCTGAACTGCGATACCGTGGAAAAAGTACAATGTCGGAGCGGATGAAAATATTGGAAGTACATAGAAAGTATGTGTTAGAACAGCAACAGAAATGGAATGAGTATTTACAGAATCTGGACGATAAAATTGAGTTTTACAGACAAGCCATAAATGAACAGCCAGAAGGCAACGATTGATTTCTATATTTCTGATAAGAAAACAGCAATGTATGCAATATTGTCCGGAGTTTGATATAATGCGTCTGGATATGTATGAAATGAGTGAAAAACAGAATATTGATTGGAGAATATCAGATGGCAAATAAAAGGAAATTGAATAAAGAAGAACGAAAACGTCGCCGCCTTCAAAAAGGTAAACAGTGGCTGCTTACCTATCAGGGCACACCGAAGCACATGGTAAAACATTACAGGGAAAGGTTCCATGTGGATTCTATGACAGCAGTAAAAGATTTACAGGAACTGGGTGTTAATTATTCGCAGGAACAATTGGATAATATAAAACGGGCAGAGGAAGAACGATTAAAACAAAAGCGATTACAGAAAGAAAAAAAGAAACGTGAAAAATATGAAACTATATATGAGGATTGTGATGATTGTTTTGCATTTATTGCCGGGTATACGTCTGGAGGAGCGCCTTATGGTACTACCTGGGAGGAAATGGGAATTGATCCGGAACTCCCGTTTGAAGAAAAGGTTGAGCGTCTGGCTGAGGGCAATTATTCTTTAACAGAAGAGGATGAAACTAACTGGGATGATAAGATGCCGGAAATGCTGGTCCTTCCGGGTTTATTTAGTGTCTGCCAGGTGGAGGATTATTCTCAGGTTAATCTGGATGCGGAATATTGTTTTATAGGGAAAACCGATGAGGAAAAATCTCTGGTATGTCATACAGGGGATGTACCGGATAATACGATACAGCAGAGTGACGGCTGGAGAGCGTTTCGCATACAGGGAGTATTGGATTTTTCTCTGATTGGTATTTTAACAGAAATATCAGGAGCATTGGCCAGACATGAGGTTGGACTATTTGCAATTTCTACATTTAATACGGATTATATTTTGGTAAAAGATAAAGATTACAAACGTGCTATAAAGGCATTAACTTCAGAAGCATATCGGATTATTGAAGCAGAGTGAAAAGGAAAGTAGTACAAATGAGTAAAAAACTGGCAGCATATTTTTCAGCAACAGGTATAACTGCAAGAGTGGCAGAAAATTTGGCAGATTCCGTCGGAGCGGATTTTTTTGCTATTATACCTGCAACAGGTTACACAAAAGAAGACTTGGATTGGATGGACAAAAGTTCCAGAAGCAGCGTGGAAATAAGGAATGAAAGCTGCTGACCGGAGATTGCTTATAAAAGAGATAATATGTCGGAGTATGATATGATTTTTGTAGGATTCCCAATTTGGCTTGCGTACCATAAATTGATACAATGCACCCTTGGCTGTCAGAGGGTGCATTTTTAACGATTACCCATACTCAAAAAACGATAGGGTGCATTTGCCTCGGATTTATGGTATTCTATGGTAAAACACAACGATAAAATATGATTTTCAGGAAAGGCGAGGTATTGATTATGAGCAAGGTATTAGTAACGTATTTCAGTGCCAGCGGCGTAACAGCGAAACTGGCAGAACGGCTTGCAAAGGCTATCGGGGCAGATTTATATGAGATTCAGCCAGAGGTTCCATACACTGATGCTGATCTGGACTGGATGAATAAAAAGAGCCGCAGCAGTGTGGAAATGAATGATAAGTCATTCCGACCGGCTGTTGCAAACAAAGTAGAGAACATGGAGCAGTATTCCGTGATTTTCACAGCCTTCCCTATCTGGTGGTACGTTGCCCCGACTATTGTGAACACGTTTCTGGAGCAGTATGATTTGTCCGGAAAGACGATTATTCCTTTGGCAACTTCGGGCAGCAGTGGTATGGGGAACACAAACAAGGAGCTGGCGGTTTCCTGTCCGGGAGCAGAATTAAAGGAAGGAAAGAGATTCCCTGCGGATGCAAGTGCGGAAGAACTGAAAGCATGGGCAGAAGGGTTTGGGATTTAAAGAAAAGACCGATAAACTTATCAATATAGACCCATAAAGTTATCTTTCAGGACAACGAATAATAAGAAATCTATGGTAACATCCTACCCGTAGTGGTAAATTATTCTACAGGAAAGGGTGCGAAGCATGGAAAATGAAGTATATGAAAAAGATTATAGAGAGGAATTCCGGGAGCGAAGCGATAGGTCAGAAGGGAAGGATTTTCTGGATACATTAATGGAGGTTGGATTCTTTCAGAAGTATCAGGAAGAAATGAATAAAATCCCAAAGCGTGTGGTTCCCAAAGAAAAAGCGGATTATGAATACCTGCTTGGCGAGTGTGATGCTTACGTCCGGCAGTTTGGTGGAAGAATCCGTGGCGAGGTGGATTACCAGAAATGGCAGGCAACCATTGATCTGTACTTGGAACATTTTGAGTTCTGTGACAGGGAGGCATTGACACTGCTGAAGGGGATTGCAGAGCGGGCGGAGAATGTGACGTTCTCGATGAAAGATGGATTGCTTCGGATGTCGGTGTTTATTGGATATTTTGATGAAGTGTATTAAAAAAAGCTGCTGATACATGAGAAAAGTTTCATGTATCAGCAGCTTTTTTTATCGCAGTAAAGGTATACTGCCTGTGAGCTCATTGACCTTTTTCTTAGGACCGCAGATATCAAGACCAGAGTATTGCAGGGTGCTTTCTGGTACGTTCCCCATCTTAGAAATAAATTCATCATAGGTTTTACAGCCCTGTGCCAGATCGGAAAAATCAACTACGGTCAAATCCTGAAAGTCGGGTTGATAGAGCTTCTCACGGATTGCTTTGATGATTTCCGGTGAACCTTTCAATATTGGCACGGGGAACTCAATGATGCCGAGATGCTCGTTTCCACTCTGGTCTGTGACATTTGCACCGACCACCTCCGGCATCTCTTTTCCCAGGGTGATTCCCATGATAGCCGCTGTATTTGCGATAATACCAAGCGGCAGATTCTCGTCAATGATCATGACGCATTTTTCATTCTGTAAATCCATTTCAGATTTCCTCTTTGTTTTCACTTTTATGCAAATAATAGCGAAAAGATTTTACAATATAATCACAACTGCCTGTCCCGTATTTGGTGTCGGTTACTGTTTTTAGATAATCATTGGAATAGAGTTCGATAATCATTTTGCAATAGCTGTCCTCTGTACCAATTAATTGAGCTGTTGAGGAATTTCCATAAGCATGAGCAATAATATCTTTCACTAGATTCTGTACGTTGTCCGTAGCAACATTTTCCCCTTTATGGCGGGCTAATTCAAGGAATCTGTCCTCTGCTCTCATTTCTTCTGGTATTTGTGCATACCAGTTTTCCATGATATCAGAGAAATGTTCTAAGTTATGCTTCATGGCTTCCGTATATTTTTCTATACTTCCAAATTGTTTAATAGCAAGTTTCGCTACCTCGGATTCATCATCTTTGATTTTCTGAATGAACATATCAAAATTTTCAACACTTCCCCAGTGCTTGATAACTTCCTCTGTCTGATTGGACTTAAAATCCTCCAAAGTATGGATATAATCGGATAAATCAAATTCTTTAAAACTCATACATTGCTCTCCTTTCTCTAAGCGGCTAAGAAGCTGTATGAGCCTGTCTGTCCGATTGCGCTTTAGGAGAAGCAACTCTTTTTGCTTTTTGAAAGCGGCAATCCTGTCGAAGTCGGGTTTTTCAATAATTTCCCGAATATCCTTTAGTTTAAAGTCTAATTCCCTGAAAAACAGGATTTGCTGCAGCTTTTGCAATGCTTCATCATCATATAAGCGATAGCCGGACTGTGTTAGTTCACTTGGTTTTAACAGTCCGATTTCATCATAGTATTGCAGCGTGCGTATACTAATACCTGTTAATTCTGCGACTTGGCTTATGGTTCTCATACTTACCAGCTCCTTTGATTTGTGGAGAAGCAAGATAGAGATTGCCGGCATGTATCTATTCTGCTTCCATGAGAATAGAATACAGTATCACGTTACGTTGGAGTCAATAGTTTTTTGCTATTTTTGTTCTTGCTATTTTTCTGTATATATTTTTACTGCTTTATTTGTGTAATAAAACGGAAAATGCGGTTGTACCTTTTCGCAAAAGAGTTACGCAAGATTATGATTTCATACAGCAGGTAAAGCAAAATACCATTAAAGAACTTTGTTGCTCATATTTGAGCAAGATGTTTGCCTTGGGATTTAGCAAATCCGAAGCTATTGAACAGTTACAAAATTACTGCGATAAGCTAAGTTGCCATCAATAAAGAACTATTAGTAGAAAGGCATAAGCCCACCAAATAAAAAAAACGGTGCTTTGGTGGGCGGCCTAAACCCGTTTTGAGTTTGGAGGGATTTTTGCTTGGAATTGATGAAGAGCAAAAAATGAGCTAGGGTCAGTGAAGCACAGTGTTCTTGACCTTAGCTCATTACATATGAAGATTATTATAAATCATGTTCCGATTGTCGTTGTTCAGAAGTATCCTTGAAATGTGTGTCATTGGATAACAGGGTGTTGAAATTTGCTGATATGGTGTTTAACGTAGAACGCCGTTTTTCTAAATCTTGCTTTTCCTTGATAACAAAGGAATGCTGATTTTTTAGAGTATCTATTTTTTTCTGAAGCCTTTCCTGGGAAGGTAATTTTGTAATGCCCAGCTCCAGTAATTGCTGTTTTAAGGAATCGTGCAGTTTATATTCTGACTGGTGAGCAGATTTATATTTCTGGGGATCCGGTGCTGTTTTTGCACCTTCTACTATTTTTCTACAGGTACGGTAGGATGAACAATGCTTCTGAATAAGTTCCTGACAGGATATTTCGGAGCTTAATTCAGAAATTCGTTGTTCCGTAGCAATTATAGAATTATCAATATCAGCAATATGCTGTTTGAAGTCTTCGTAATTCAACAAATTGTTTTCGGATAGATAGTTGAAGGTTCGGGCTGCTTCTTTCAGATTATTGAGTTGTGCCCACCGTTCAAATCCGGCACGATTGCCTGTACTTACATAAGATGAGATATTGATAAAAAGCCGTACTTCTCTGGAGACGTTACGTGGATTTTTTGTTTTATGCCGGTTTTTCTCAAGGCGGAGTAATACATTTTCTTCAGTATAATAGCTACCCAGAGATTTCATATTTGTAAAGTTTTTTTGCTCTGATGCCCGGAACGCCAGGTTCTTTCCCTGGCGGATCTCATATCCGGCAAGCTTCATTTTTTGAAGAAACTCATCATAGTTGATAGAGGACCAGATTGCTTTATCTACAGCGACTTTTAATTTTGCTTTCCAGCTGTTTCCACGATGGTATTCCATATTTTCTTTATAAGATTTCCCTTTTTCGCCGGTTGGCATACTGGTGACAAGACCGTTTTCCTGACAAATCCGGTTGCTGATCCGGCAGATTTTATGATAGCTGCGTTTGTTGGAGACATATTTATGATGGTCAACAAAGCTGGTAGCATTAAAAATGATATGGTTATGAATATGGTCCTGGTCAACGTGGGTACTGATGACATATTCATATTTCCCTTTTAGTACTTCGTCAGCAAATTCTTTGCCGAGCTTATGTGCAGTTTCAGCGTCAACCTCTCCAGGCTTAAAAGATTGAATTAAATGAAATGCCAGATTGTTGCCTTTGTCCATCACGTTCTTTTTACCTTCTTCTCTGGTGAAAGCAAATTCCAGATCAGCAGATTCTGGGGAACAGGCGAAACTGGAAATCAGTAATTTCTCTTCGGTTTTGTCCGGATTCATAATATAGTCCAGTGCTTTTTTGTCAGTTACTTTAATGGGGAAGATTTTAATATACGCCATATCTCGCTTACCATCCTTTTCAATTCTTCCATTTCTTCCGGGTACAAATCACCGGTGGTATTTACCTTTTTTGCAATCTGATTGATATTTACGCCGATTTTGTGCATCTCTTCATACACCTGCTTGATCGGGGTTGTGTCAGTGTTGATGATATAGCCGTCGATAGCCATTTTCCTAAGATAGGCTCCCATGTTTCTGGTCTTTGACAGAATCATCTTTTGGCGGATTAGCTTCTTTTCCTCTGGAGTAACACAAAATAATATTTGGATGTTTCTTTTTCTGTTTGACATGTCTATTTTCTCCTTCTGTACGTAATTCGGTTTTGGGATACTTCGGGGTTTTCAATTTAGGGCAGGGTTCCCTAAATTGCCATTTTTGCGGAAGTGTATATACACTTCCTGTCCTTGCTGTTCTACCCTCTAATAGATAAATTCAGGTGAAATAGAGAATTGCAAAAGAATTTGAGAAACTGAACAGGTAGTGCAGCTCATGAAAATGTGGTATGATTATTGTCAAGATACGAGAACATCCAGAGGTGAAAAAAAGAGTGGATAGAGAAGAAATCTTTGAATATGTGAAGAAACAGTATGGAACAATACCTGAATACTTGTGGAGCAGTTCTCCGGATAGTGCAGTGCTTCGCCATCATAATGGAAAATGGTATGCGGTGATCATGAATGTTGAGAGATCCAAACTTGGATTGGATGGAGATGATACCGTGGAAATTATAGATGTGAAATGTGATCCGGAAATGACAGGAATGATTATCCAGACCTATGGTTTTCTGCCGGGCTATCACATGAATAAGCAGCATTGGATTACGATTTTGTTGGATGGAACAGTAGGAGAATCGAAAATATTGGATTTTCTGGATATGAGTTATGATTTGATTGATGGATTGCGGAAATGATAAGAAGATTTGAAAATAAGGATTTGGATCAGGTAATGTCCATATGGCTTCAGGCCAATATGGAGTCACATTCTTTTATAGAGTCAGATTATTGGAAAAATAATTATGAAATGGTCAGAGAAATGCTTCCAAAAGCTGAAGTATTTGTGTCAGAAGAAAATGGACAGATCAGAGGATTTATCGGTTTGATTGATACCTGTATTGCAGGGATTTTTGTAAGAGCAGCGGAACAATCGAAAGGTGTCGGGACGGGGTTGCTTCATACCGTTATGAAGTCACGAGATAGTTTGCAGTTGAATGTTTCTATAAACAACTCTGATTATCTCCAAAAAGCCCGGAAATACGGGCATTTCACGGGATATAAGAACTGAATTTACTACCGATTTACTACTTTCGGATTGAGCTTTGACACGCTTCTGCCTCCCGTGAAGCCCACCGCCCAAATAGTGACACATCGAAAATTGAATACGACACCGCAGACAGCGGCGTTCTCTTTTCCCCTTTGGGGAGATCAGGACGCCGCTTTTTTGCGCCCAAAAACAGAAAGGAGGCGACCGCCTATGTACTTTACTTCCGGCAGCGACTGGGCCTTTGAACAGCTCATGCAGACGAGGCCGGGCGCAGATCATTTTGACAGCGGCGAGGCCGGAGCGCCGGAGGACTGCGGCACCTGCCGTTTCTACCGCCCGCACTGGAAGTACCAGTTTTGTGTGTATGAGGAATGTCCCTACCAGCCGGGCAAGCTCACCGCCCTTGACGGCGCGGTGAAATTTCAAGTGAAAGGAGTGGACGACGAGATGGCAGTTTTTCGAGTGGAGAAAAACCGGGGCTATACGGTGATGTCCAACCACCACCTGCGGAACAAGGACTTGTCCCTGAAAGCCAAGGGCCTGCTGTCGCAAATGCTGTCCTTGCCGGAGGATTGGGACTATACCCTTGCGGGGCTGTCCCATATCAACCGTGAGAGCATCGACGCGATCCGCACCGCTGTATGGGAGCTTGAAAAAGCCGGATATATCCTGCGGCGGCAGGGACGCGATGAAAAAGGCAAAATGACTGCTATCGAATACACCATCTATGAGCAGCCGCAGCCGGTGTTGGAAAATCCAATAC
>OGPY01000361.1_pt1 | contig 42925 bp, 41 predicted proteins | sample 1553121 | NCBI WGS metagenome assembly OGPY01 (sample SAMEA2580004, study PRJEB22360) | human gut metagenome
TGTTTTAAAAATAAAAATGGATAATAAACGGGCAGCATAACAAAAAAAGAAGGCATCCTTTTCAGACACCTTCTTAAATACTCAGTCCGATAGAGAAAATCAGGTCGGCGAACATCTTTTTATGTTGTGTTTCGTAGCCGGTGCGGATACCGAGACGGATCGGATAGGTTAACCGGAAGAAGTGGGTGTCCGTGGTCAATTCTATTCCATAGGAGGAGTAAGTAGCTTTGCCGAATTTGTTGCGGCTGCTACCCCAATCGTAGAATACGGCGGCGTTTATAGTTTTGAGATAGAGCAATGAACTCAGGGGCAGATCCGGGAAAGCGATCGGCATATGGTAACCGGTACGCAAGCTGGCTATTTCGTAGCCAGGTAGGGTGATCCCTCTGGGGTAAAGAATTTTATTGCTATAATTCCGCTCTTTGTGCGACATATGCTGGAAGCCTCCGTACAGCGACAGGGAATGATTGGTGGTGAAGCCCGGAAAATACAGGCGTCCGTCTCCCCACCATTGATAGCCCAGGTCTATATGTTCCAGAGGGCTGTGAGTGTAACCTGCACTGAAAGTTTGGCCCCAGCGGGGATTGATCTCCTGGGTAGTCATACGGGTTTGATTGGTAAAATAAAGTCCGTATTCCAGCAATTGATAAAACCGGGAAGGCTCGTTCACCTGGTAAAAGTTCGGATCGACTTGTGTAATCCATATAGTGTTCGCTTCTGCTATTTTACAGGTGTAGAGTTTATTTAATTTTTCATGGTGTAATCCGACAAACCGGTAACGGACATAAGGTTGTAAGGTCCGGTTATATTGGCGGGCAGACAGGGTAAAAGGAAACCGGACCGTAACCTCAGCGGAAGAACGCCAGGCTTTATATTGTGCATAAAAAGTTTCTTTTTGCCGGGTAGGCAGGAAAAAACCTTCGTTGAAAGATTCGTAATCGTATCTCCCGCTATACAGGTCGAAATCGAATACCGGCCACCAGCCTTTGTAGCTGGCATTCAGCATCCAGGCCCCGTGGTCATAACCCGATTTTAAGATATAACCGGCAGTAAAGGATAAGGTGCTCAACTTATTCTGAGAGTAAACTACCGCACCGAAGTCGACGTCCATATCGTTCAGATCGGCTTCTACCGGTCCCCAGCTGTGGATATTGACAAGGTGGGTGAATTTATTGTATTTCCGGGAAGGATAGATAGAATCGTATTGGAAAGCAGAATGCCATTTTTCTTCCTGTTTCATCGAGTCGGCTAACCGGAATTGCTGATAGACCGTCGGCTGTTCCTGTAATCCGGCCAGGTCGATATGCCCGGGTTTATAGCCGTCTGCTGTGTAGAAAGAAAAATACAACTGTTTTTTATCCGCACTGAGGGTGGGGAACTGTAGCCCGTACTTACTGTTCAGCACATTCACCGGACCTTGTGCGGTCCAACGGTAGAAAGCATTGTTACCGTTGTAAGAAGCTCTGTAGATCAATAGACTGTCTCCGGCAACCGGGTGGTCCAGTTCGTAATAGATCGCAGGACAGACGGTATGTCGCCGGTGAGTGACCGGATCGATCGATACCAGACTCAAGCCTCGGGGGGATTGGACGACTGTGGTGATTTTACCCTCGTGGTAAGACGGATGGATGAATAGTTCGTTCGCTTCTGCCGGAATACGCCCGGTTTCCCGGCTCAAAGTCGAGTCGAGCAAGACCAGATAAGATCGGTTGCAATGGTCCACTTCTACACAGCCCCACTCCTGGCCCATCGCGAAAGGAGAAAAACGGTTGTTCCGGCTTTTATAGCGTTTGTATTTACCGGTATTCAGGTCGTAACTGCTTAAACGCATACGTCCGCCCTGATCCCAACGGATGTGATTGTAATATTCGCTCCAGACTATTTGGTCGTTGTTGAAGGCAAATTTATAGTCGTCCAGAATCCCTGTACGCCGGAGGAGTTTTTCGTTCTGATTGTGCAAGAGAACGAAAGCTCCCGTTTGTTGCAGCCCTTTTTTATAAGCAATCACTTTGCCGGAAGAAATCGGGGTGGGATTGTAGTAATTCGTGTAATACTTGTTGTGGGTGGGAAGTGTATCGAATGGAGACGATACGAGAGAGGCCTCCCGCATCCAGCGCTGTTGCAATTCGGAAAAATTATCCCGGTAAAGGGTACGCTTGGCATCCCGGTAGGTATTGGCCTGGCGGACACTGTCGGGATCGATAAACAGAGAACGGAATGTACTGTCCCGCCAGAGACTGTCCCGCTTGCCCTGCATGGAAAGCTTCAGGCTGGTGGCGAAGGGAGTAATGCCGTAAGGGCGTCTTCCGGTGCGTTCCAGCGCTTTTGCCCAGATATCCGAACCGTAATTGACCCGGGAGTTGGCGGTCATGAAGTACCCCATGGTGTAACGATTGGGCACGAAATCTTTGTTTGAACCCAGTACGGCTTTCGAATAATTGTAAATCCCTTTTTCCAGGATTTGGGCTTTCATTTCGTTCAGAAATTCCGGGGAACGTCCTCGGCCGAGATGGCCGACAGCAGTTTCAAAACATACGGCATCTCCTTCCATAAACCACATCGGTACATATACACCGACTACTGCAATAGGAAAAATCTCCCCGAAGAGATAATACAGGTCTTTGGTAAGTCCCTGGTTTACCTTGTCGAGCTGCACGACATGCCGGAATTCGTGTACACACAAATGTTCCAGCCAATCATCCGTGGGATCTTGGGAAGGCATGGTGTAAAGTTCACTCTTCCGGGGTGCCAGGGCTACATTCCCATTGGAAACACCTCCGTCGGCATGCATGATGATGGATATCTTTTTGGGGTGTAATTGCAGTGTGTTGGCATGGTGGTATAAAAGACTGAAAATAGAAGCTGCTTTTTGGGCGTTTTCTTCGAAAAAATCCGGGTATATAATTTGAAAATCGTCGGTTTTGATTTGCTTCCAGCGCAGGGAAGGCCTATCCTGACCGAAATTGACGAATTGTGCCGAAACGATTGAAAACGGGCACCAGAGAAGTAGAATAAAAAACAGAACTTTCTTCATATATCACCTATTTTTTTAGAGCATCTAAATTAAATTATAAATTTTAGAAATAAGCCTGATTGCCTTTTTTATTTTAACACCGGCTTGCGTTTGCAAATTTTGCGTTTTTACATTTAAGTTTGAAAGAGGTACGCCAAAATTTTCCTTACCTTTGTAAAGGATAAAACAAGAGATATGCAAACAGAGAAAGATCGGATTTTGGAGTTGCGGAAAGCGCTTGAATATCATAATTATAAATATTATATCGAAAATGCACCGGAGATTTCAGACCGGGAGTTCGACGGGTTGATGCACGATTTGGAAAAACTGGAAGAAAAGTATCCGGAGATGTACGATCCCAATTCCCCGACCCAACGGGTAGGGAGGGATATCAATCAGGAATTTACTCAGGTCGCTCATAAATATCCGATGCTTTCTTTGGGAAATACATATAGCGAAGAAGAATTGCGGGATTTCGATCAGCGGGTGCGGAAAGTGGTCGGTGACCGGGTGCAGTATGTTTGTGAGTTGAAATACGACGGGACTTCGATTAGTCTGACTTATGTGAACGGTGAGCTCACTCAGGCGGTTACCCGGGGAGACGGCGTGAAGGGAGACGATGTCACGGCTAATGTCAGGACGATTCGCACTGTACCCTTGAAGTTGAGAGGGGATTATCCGCCCGAATTCGAGATCCGGGGGGAGATTCTGATGCCTTTTTCGGTATTCAATCGCTTGAACCAGGAAAAAGCAGAGGCCGGAGAACCTTTGTTCGCCAATCCCCGGAATGCTGCTGCAGGAACCTTGAAATTACAGAATTCTTCGCTGGTAGCGAAACGGCATTTGGATTGTTTTCTTTACTATATTCCCGGCGAAGTGACTCCGGCGGAAACCCATTACGGAAACTTGATGAAAGCTAAAGAATGGGGCTTCCATATGCCCCCTTATATTCACTTGGCCGATTCGTTTGAAGAAGTTTGGGCCTTTATCACAAAATGGGATAAAGAAAGGACGGGTTTGCCGGTTCCGATCGATGGGATTGTGATCAAAGTCAATGATATCGGGATGCAGCATTTGCTGGGATATACGGCAAAATCTCCCCGTTGGGCCATTGCTTATAAGTTTAAGGCCGAACAGGTGGAGACGCCCCTGATCGATGTGGTTTATCAGGTAGGGCGGACAGGTGCCGTCACGCCGGTAGCCAATCTGGAACCGGTGCATATTGCCGGCACTACGGTGAAAAGGGCTTCCCTGCATAATGCAGATATCATCTCTTCTCTGGATTTACACGAACATGATACGGTGTATGTGGAGAAAGGGGGAGAAATTATTCCGAAGATTGTGGGGGTAGACCGGGCTAAACGCAGGGAAGGAGCCGCAGCTGTCGAATTCATTACGTGTTGTCCCGAATGCGGAACAAAATTGATACGGATAGAAGGTGAAGCCAATCATTATTGCCCGAATGAAGACCATTGTCCACCTCAGATAGCCGGAAAAATCGAACATTTCGTTAGCCGTAAGGCGATGAATATAGAGGGGATGGGAGAAGAAACGATCGAGTTATTACTGGGTAAAAGGCTGATCCGGGATGTGGCCGATATTTATGGATTACCGGCAAAGCGAGAGGAATTGATCGGACTCGAAAAAATTGTTTACCCCGAGAGTTTCGAAATGACCAGTATCCCTTTAGCAAAAGTGATTTATGGATTTGAAATCGGAATAAAGAATATTTCTTCCCGAAATGCAGAGACGTTGGCTGGTCATTTCGGTAGCCTGGAAGCTTATGCCGCTGCTTCGAAACAAGAGCTTTCAGCGGTGATAGGCGATGAAACGACGGTAAACCGGATATTGGATTACTTTCGTACTCCTTTTAATCAGACCGTAGAACGCTTGAAAGAAGCAGGTGCCGTTGAAAATATTCCTTTGGATTATGTCGTCTATGCATTGAATATTCCGGGGATAAATTGGCATAAAGCTGACTTATTGGCAGCCCGCTTCGATTATATTTATGAATTATCTGTGGCTTCTGCTGCTGAAATCCGGGCTGTTGAGGGGATCGATGCAGATGAAGCCGATAGCATTGTCCGTTTTTTCCGTTCTAATGAAAAATTGGTACGGAAATTGAATACTTTATCCGTTTATCGGATGCAGGAGAAATCGGTAGATAATTTAATCGCCGGTATCGAAAAATCGAAAACGGCCGGTTTTCCCGCTTTATTGAATGCTTTGGGAATCCGGTATATCGGAGAGACTGCCTCCCGTAATCTGGCTAAAAGTTTCCGGGAACTGACCAGGCTGATGGAAGCCGATTTTGAGCAATTGACCGAAGTAGAAGATATCGGTGAACAGATGGCTAATAGTATTTTGCGCTATTTTGGTAAAGAAGAAAACAGACAATTGGTGAAACGTCTGATCGATTATGGCGTAGAAGCAGAAATAGGAGAAACGGAAACAGGAAACGATAGCCTGACAGGGCAAACATTTGTGATTACCGGTACACTGACCCGGCCCCGCGAATACTTCAAAGAGTTGATTTTGAATGCAGGGGGAAAGGTCAGCGATTCTGTTTCAGCCAAGACCGCCTATTTGTTGGCTGGCGAAAATGCCGGTAGTAAATTGAAAAAGGCAGAAAAATTGGGTACCCGGATTATTTCTGAAGAAGAATTTTACGAATTACTGAAATAATAGGGAATACCCTGCTGCATCAACGAAGTAATAAACGAGGATATGACAAAAAACGATAACAAAAAATTGAAAGAAATAATAGACTTAGCTTGTGAAGAGGCAAAGCGTTTGGGGAATACGAAGGTTTCACCCGAACATTTGTTTCTGGGGATGTTGCGGATGGATCAGGCCAGGGCTATCGATGTTCTGATCGCTTTGGGAGTGGATTTTTATGAGGTGAAAGCAAAAATCGAACAGAAACTGAATAAGCAAAGGGATAAGAGTGAAGAGATGCCCGATGAGCTGGATCTTACCCTGGCTGCCAACAGTATTGTTAAACGGGTCATCGAGGAGGCCTGGAAGCTGGGGGATGAGGAAGTAGAGTCGGAACATCTGATGTTGGCCATGTTGAGAAATCAGGCAGGGTTTGTCACAAAATTGTTTAATTCTATGGGAGTAGATTACGAGAAGTTTAAAGAACAACTGCTGAAGGAGAAAACCCGTATGCAATCCGATTATGGAGAAGAATCCGATGAAGACGAGGATGCAGGTGACGAAGAATCGATGTACAATCCCTATCGTCAGAACGGGCCTGCTAAATCGGATACCCCGGTATTGGATAATTTCGGTATAGATATCACGAAAGCTGCCGAAGAAGGTACCCTCGATCCGATCGTAGGGAGAGACCGGGAAATCGAACGATTGGCCCAAATTCTGAGCCGGAGGAAGAAAAATAATCCGGTGTTGATCGGAGAACCGGGGGTCGGTAAATCGGCTATTGCCGAAGGGTTGGCGATCCGTATCATCCGGAAAAAAGTGTCACGGGTATTGTTCGATAAGCGGGTAGTAGCTTTGGATATCGCGTCTATTGTTGCAGGTACGAAATACCGGGGACAATTTGAAGAGCGGATGAAAGCCATTCTGAACGAATTGGCTAAAAACAAAAATATTATCCTTTTTATCGACGAGATTCATACCATTGTAGGAGCCGGAGGGTCGGGAGGTAGCCTGGATGCGGCAAATATGCTGAAACCTGCGCTGTCGAGAGGGGAGATTCAGTGTATCGGGGCGACGACCCTCGACGAATACCGGCAGAATATCGAGAAAGACGGTGCTTTGGAAAGACGCTTCCAGAAAGTATTGGTCGAACCGACTTCTTTCGATGAAACGGTCGAAATCCTGAACAATATCAAATCCCGCTACGAGGATCATCACAACGTCCGTTATACCGATGAGGCGATCAAGGCCTGTGTCAAGCTGACGACGCGTTATATTTCCGACCGGGCGTTGCCTGACAAAGCGATCGATGCGATGGATGAGGCCGGTTCACGGGTACATATCGCCAATATCCATGTGCCTCAGGTTATCGAAGAGTTGGAAAGATCGGTGGAAGAAATCAAGAATAAGAAGAAAGAAGCGGTCAAACAACAGAATTTCGAGGTTGCAGCTGCTTTTCGGGATAAAGAACGCCAATTGCTGGCCCAGCTCGAGCAGGAAAAAGACAACTGGCAGAAAGAATTGAAAGAAAACCGGGTGGTGGTCGATGAAGAGAGTGTGGCCGAAGTAGTGGCAATGATGACCGGAGTACCCGTAAAACGGATCGCTAAGACCGAGGGTATGAAATTGTTGCAGATGCGTGAAGAATTGGCGGATAGTGTCGTCGGACAACAGGAAGCGATTGAAAAGATCGTTAAAGCGATACACCGGAACCGGGCCGGATTGAAAGACCCCAACCGACCGATCGGATCGTTCATTTTCCTGGGGCCTACCGGTGTCGGAAAAACTCAATTGGCCAAAGTATTGGCACAATATCTGTTCGATACGCCTGATTCGCTGATCCGGATCGATATGAGTGAATATATGGAGAAATTTGCTGTTTCCCGGTTAGTCGGGGCACCTCCCGGATACGTAGGATACGAAGAAGGCGGACAGCTGACGGAGAAAGTGAGACGTAAACCTTATTCGGTAGTATTATTGGATGAGATTGAAAAAGCACATCCCGATGTATTCAACATCCTCCTGCAGTTGCTGGATGACGGCCAGTTGACCGATAGTTTGGGGCGGCGCGTCGATTTTAAAAATACGATTGTGATCATGACTTCCAATATCGGAAGCCGGCAATTGAAAGATTTCGGACGTGGTATCGGATTTATGGCTGCCGATAAGACGAATGACAACGATTATGCCAAGAGTGTCGTGCAGAAAGCGTTGAAGAGTGCCTTTTCTCCTGAATTTCTGAATCGTATCGATGATGTGATCGTCTTCAATCCTTTGAGTAAGGAAGATATCCATAAGATCATAGATATAGAACTGAAAGGACTGCTCAAGCGGGTAGGTGAATTGGGATACCACATCCAGGTTTCGGATGCTGCAAAAGAATTCCTGACCGAGAAAGGGTATGATCCTCAATATGGAGCACGTCCGTTGAAACGGGCTATCCAGAAATACCTGGAAGATGAATTAGCCGAAGTGATCATCAAAGGCGACCTTCCCGAAGGGGGGACCCTTTATGTCGACTGCGATAAGGAAAACGATAAGCTGAAGGTAAAAAGTAAAAAGCTAGAGGCTAAAAGCTAAAAGCTAGAAGAGGCTAAAAGCTAGAAGCTAAAGGCGAGAAGGTAACCTTTAGCTTCTTTGCTTTTTTATCTTTTCAGCTTCTCGCTTCTCACTTTTAGCCTTTAGCTTTTAAGCCTTTTCGCCTTTATTGTTCCTCCGTACAAATATCCACCTGTTTTTCGATGAGCTGATCCAGGGAGATGAAAGATTCGGTTTTAGCAATACCGGGAATATTTTGCAGAGTATTGATCAGGATATCCATCAGATGCTGGTGGCTGTTACACCGGATTTTCAGGAAAAAGGAGTAGTGACCGGTGATGAAATGGCATTCGATTACTTCGGGGATCTTTTCTATTTCTTTGACAACTTTTTTATATTGGGAAGCATTATCCAGAATGACCCCGATGAAAGCACAAATCTTGAATCCCAGTGCGCGTGGCTTTACAATGAATCGTGAACCTTCGATGATGCCGGCATCTTCCATTTTTTTCACTCTTTGGTGAATAGCTGCGCCGGATATACCGCATTCACGGGCAATCTCCAAAAAAGGTACTCTGGCATTTTTTACAAGATAGGATAGAATTTTTCTGTCTATATCATCGATCTGGTATTTCATTGCATTTAGGTATTGATTAGTAAAATGAGATTATCTGAAGTTCAGAATACTATACAATTGTTTGCGTTGTTTGTAATATCTTCTTCCTTCTTCGTTGGTAATGTTTTTGATGACTCCGTCTATCAAATTATTGAATATCGTTGCAAAAGTAAATCCTTCCGGAGGGTAAATATCCGGATTATGAATATCGTTTAGTTTGGCGATATACATCCGGGCGATCATTTCACTTGAAATATCCTTCTTATACATGCCTTGTTCCATGCCTTTCTCGATATTGATTTTAATCTTCTCATAGATAAAATCCGAACGCATTTGCATATGTTCTTCGAAAATATCCGGGAAAGCTTTCGATAACATAATGGTGAACGAAGGAGATACATTGAAAAAACGGTTGTTGATTTCATCACTGACGATCAACATAATATCGATAGCGTTCCACCCTTCGAAATTGTATTCATTGAAGATTTCTTCAAAACATCTCCGTTCATGCTCCAGTATGGCTTTGACAATGTCTTTGCGGTCGGTGAAATTTTCTTTCAGTTCTTCTAAGGTCAGGCCCACCTTTTGCAAGTGTTCTTCGTTGAAATCATTAATTCCGTATTTCGAAATATAGGTTCGTAATTTTTCTGCCAGTTGAAATCTCTGTTCTGTCATTGTTCTGCAAAATTCGGTTTGATGCCGTAAATATAATAAACAAAATGGGATAGCGCCAATTTAAAGTTGTAAATTATTATTTATTCGATCTTTTTTCTTTTAAAATATAGTTGATAATAAGAAAATTGTTTCAATTCTGTTTTTGATAGGATTTCATGGAACGACATACTATTTTAAGGGTTGTTTTTATACCTTTGTACGATCAAGGGTTATGATATCTAATTTGAAAATAAATGAAAAAGGGGATACTGGGATTTTTGTTGATACTGCAGGGAATGGTATCGATGGCTGCTGAGAATAAGACGAAATTGATCGTAGGGATTACAGTCAGTAATTTTTATCCGGAGTGGGTAACTATTTATAAGAACGATTTGGCAGAAGGAGGCTTGAAGAGAATTTGTGGGCAAGGTAGAGAGATGATGGCCGATTATCGGTATCTGTATTCGCAGACCGGAGTGGATCAGGCAACGATTTATACGGGTTTATTGCCATCCGAACATGGGGTGATCGCTCACGATTGGTACGATCGTTTGAGAGGAAAGCGGCAGAATAATGTGATCTCGGATAACTGCCTGATGTTGGGGGAAGATGGAGTCAAAGGGCTTAGTCCTGAAGGCTTACAAGCCTTGACACTCGGATGTGCTATGAAGATGAATAATGTTTTTTCGAAAGTATATAGTGTTGCTGTCAATGGGGAAGAGGCGGTTCTGAGTGGAGGAAGCTGTGCGAATATGGCTATTTGGTTGAGTGAAGAGTCAGGTAAATGGATCTCTTCCGATTATTATGCCGATTCGTTGCCGGGGTGGCTGCAGGCTTATAATGCCAAAATGGAAAGCGATTTTTTTATTCGCCGGGGGTGGATGGCTTTGGGGGATGAGGATGGTAATGCAACCTCCCTGCGTTTGAAGAACAAGATCGGTTTGGGAAATAATTTTTATTACGATTTGGCACAGGCGAAACGGAAATTCGATACCTATCGGATTTTAAAAGCTACTCCTTATGCTAATACCCTGGTGACGGATTTAGCGCTTGAATTACTCAAGACGGAGCAACTCGGGCATGATAACGATGCTGATTTACTGGCACTGAATTTTTCCTGTCTGGACTATATGAACCGGGATTATGGCGTATATTCCCGCGAATTTCAGGATGTCGTGATGCGATTGGACCGGGATGTCGAAAAGCTTTTGAATGAATTGGATAGCCGGGTGGGAAAAGGAAATTATACCGTTTTTCTAACTTTTTCCGAAGCCCGTGAATTGTTGCCGGAAGAATTGGCCAAGATGAGATTGACCTCCGGATATTTCAGTATTTTTAAAGCCGTTGCCTTATTGAAGTCTTTCTTGAACCTGGTATATGGAGAAGGGGAATGGATTTTGGATTATGATGCCGAACAAATTTACCTGGATCGTCAGTTGATCGAACAGAAAAAAATTTCTTTGAAAGAGATGCAGGATAAGATCACTGATTTTATGATCGAATTCGAGGGGGTCGGACATGTACTGACTGCTTATTCCTTGACTCATAATGCGTCGTCGGCAGGTAAGGAAGTCTTGTTTCAGAATGCTTTTTCTCAGAAACGGAGCGGAGATATTTTGTATTCCCTGGTACCGACCTGGATTCCAACCCTAAAGGAACGGGAAGACAATTATGCGCGCTATAGCAAGAGAAACCGGGTTCCGCTTTATCTGTATGGGGCTGGGGTACCTCAGGACTTACCTCAGGAGTGTCAAATGACCGCTTTGTTACCGATGTTGTGTCGTATACTGGAAGTACCGGTTCCCTATACGGCCGGGAAATAGAAGTTTTTTCATTTGTTTTTAAAGCGGAGTGTTTCCATCAGAGTGACGATGTCTTCCCGTAAATAATCGATGACCGGAGCCAAAGAATCTTTATCGGGGTGCTGGTTGAAATATAAAGCTCCGCGCAGAAAATGACGGGTGGAATCGGTGATGAAAAATTGAGTGGAAGAAGCGGTATTTCCTTCGATATAATAAATGAGTCCGAAAATTTCCCGATTCTTGAAATATTTTTCGTTGATCGATTCGGCCTTTATCGTATGCGTATAGGCCAGATGATGACAGTCTTCGAGATAATGATTCAGGGCGGTATCGTTGTTGATCTCTTTATAGGAGAGATGGAGTTTGGCGTTGTATTGCGGATAAGAAAGATTCATCCACCCTGGTTCTGCCTGCTTATCGGGATCGGCTTCCAATTATCCCAAGCGGGTCTAACCATCGGAAATGAAAGGATAGTAAGGTGATGTAATATCACTGATTTACAGTCTATTAGGAATGAAAGCCAATTTTGGATTGGTTCGTTATTCTTTCCTAAATTGGCGGATTGTTTACCCACTTTTGTCTCGTTTTTGTCCCTCGCTGTATTATCTTTGTATCGCAAGTTAAATGCTTGATAATCAGCAATAAAAGAATATATTAACATCAGAAAAGAAAGGAAATAAAATGGGACGAAAGAAGAAAGAAATCCGTTTGAAGGAGCCTGTGCGCATCCGAGAAAAGAAGATAGCAGGTGGCAACATCAGCCTCTATCTTGACATTTACCAGAAGGGATTGAGAAAGAAAGAGACGCTGAAACTCTATCTTGTGCCAGAAATCAACGCTGCTACCAAGTTGCAAAACGCCAATACAAGAAAGTTGGCAGAGCAAATCAAGGCGCAGCGCATTCTTGACATCCAGAGAGAGGGTCTTGTGGATTGGGACAAGGTGAAGAAGTCACGCATGACACTTACCAAGTGGATGGATGACTTTGTGAAGTACAATGCCGAGTTGTCTGAGTCTTCCATGAAGACAAAGCGAAACACTCATGCTCGCATTGACCAATACCTATTACATATAGGCAAGCCAGAGTTTCTGTTGAAAGACGTGGACAAGGAGTTTTGCAAAGGCTTCATTACTTTTTTGAAGACTTGCACCTACAATGATGGAAAGAAACAACTCAGCACCACCACTTGCCGTATGTTCGTCAACTATTTCGGCTCGTCATTGGCAAAGGCAGTAAGGGACGGACTGATTGAGCAAAATCCATTCTTGCTGTTGGAGGCAAAGGAGAAGCCACAGAAGCGAGTGGCTGAGCGTGAGTTTCTGACGATAGAGGAAATAAAGAAGGTGATGAACACACCATGCCGTTATGAACTGGTGAAGAAAGCCTTTCTATTCTCCTGTTTCACTGGTCTGCGATATAGCGACATGAAAGCCTTGAACTGGAGTGAAATCCACAAGGCAGCTGACGGCAAGACAGAATACATTGACCATATCCAAGTCAAGACCAAGGACAGAGTGACCATCCCCTTGTCGGAAGAAACAAAGAAGTGGATGCCTAAAAGAGAAGAAGGCATAGACAACATCTTCCATAACTTGACAATCACATCTACAACTGTAGAAGTGGTTCTGAAAGAATGGATGGAAGCAGCAGGAATAACCAAGCATATAACCTACCATTGCTCACGACATACGGCGGCTACGATGCTCCTGACCCTTGGGGCAAGTATCTATGTAGTAAGTAAGATACTCGGACACAAGAGCATCAAGATGACGGAGATTTACGCCAAGATTGTTGACAAGAAGAAGTTGGAAACCGTGAACCTCGTAAACGGAATGTTTGACCAAATACCAGTAATACAATGAAGATAGAAATCAAGGAACGTAAGCTGACGGAAGGCAAAAGAGCCTTATATCTGGAATACTACGAGACAGGCTTCCGCAAGAGAGAAAACTTGCACCTCTATCTCTTGCCCGATGATGCCGTTGGTGCTGCAAAGCACAATCGGCTTACATACAACAAGGCTATGGAGATACGAGCAGAGCGCATCCTCACCCCTCCTGTATTGGAGAAAGAGAATGCCAAAAGCGAAGAACAAGGCAACGGCTTGACTTGGCTACAATGGTGCGATGACTATATCAAATGGTCTGTTGATTGTGGCAACTGCAAGAAGATGATAGGTCATAAGAATGTTGTCCGCAAGCGTATCGCCACTTATTTACGGAGAGTAGATAAGAAAGACATCCTGCTGAAAGATGTCAGTAAAGATGAAATTTGCGGTCTTTTTGATTATATGCGCAACAAGTATCGCAACAAACGCCAAATCAAGACCAACGGAGGACGGTTGGCTGATTACACATTACTGTTGTTTGAGGAAACAGTAAAAGCGATATTTAACAAGGCTATGCGTGAAGGACTTGTAAAATTCAATCCAGTACACAGTCTAAACAAGTTGGAACGCTTCCATGCTCCTGACAAACACAGAGAGTATCTTACGCCCGAAGAACTCACATGTTTCCTGGCGGTGGAAGCTGAATGCGAGAATGAACGAACCGTACAACTGGCATTTGGTTTGTCATCCATGACTGCCCTTCGCCTTGGCGATATGCAGCATCTAAGGTGGTGTGATATTAAAATGATAGATGGCGTGCCGACAATCAGCATCATACAGCGAAAGACAAAGCGTCCTGCCATTATTCCGCTCAATGAAATGGCGCAATCGTTGTTGCCACCTCGGACGGATGACAATCCGGAAAGTCTTGTGTTTCACCTTGTCAAGAAGTCAGACAACGTATCGAAATACGTAAGAAGACTTAAAGAAAAGGCTGGCATAGAAAAGGATTTGACCTACCATTGCTCACGGCATACGACAGCATCGTTGGCTATCTCAGCAGGAGCAGACATATCAGCGGTGAAGGATGTTTTGGGACATGGAAGCATAACTTCAACCGAAGTTTATGCAAAAGTGGCTCTTGAAAAGAAGGTAGAGGCGGTCAATCTGTTTAATGGCGTGTTTGATTGAGACATACAGCTGAGTGCGAACAACGGAGAAGTCTTACTTCTTCCCTTTTGTTGGTAAATTGCCGCCAGGCTGTATTCAAAAAACGTTTGTGTTCAAATAAATCTGCAAGACTTGTCTGGACACAGGCTTTTTCATGTTCAATTTAATCTTTGATATAGATGACAACAGGAGTAATATACACTCGTGTCTCCAGTGTTGGTGACAGACAGAGCACGGAAAGACAGGTCAAGGACTTGTCGGAGTATGCAAAATATAAGGGTATCGAAGTCTGCAAGGTCTTTGAGGAACACATCTCTGGCGCAAAGAAGAATGATGAGCGTCCAGTGTTGTGTGAGGCAATGGAATACTGCAAGGCAAACCGCATAGGGATCCTACTTGTCAGTGAACTGTCAAGATTGGGTCGCAATGCGTTTGAGGTGCTTGCCTCTGTCAAGGAACTCATTGACAGTAGCATCAACCTCTACATACAAAAGGAACAACTTACATTATTGGACGAAGAAGGACATCCGTCCCTCTTTGCCCCGATAATGATAGCCACGCTTTCGACCTGTGCGCAATTGGAGCGTGATAATATCTCATTCCGATTGCAGTCAGGACGGAAGCGGTATATAGAGAAAGGTGGAAAACTCGGGCGCAAGGTTGGCTCTATAAAAACTACAGAACAGATAAAGACCGAATATAGGGAAGTAATAAGTTTGCTCCGCAAGGGATATTCAATTCGGGATGTGGCGAAACTGAGTGGCAAGGGTGTGAGTACGGTGCAACGAGTAAAGCGATTGATGATGCTATAAAAGTTCATTTTGAAGAATAAACAGCTACAAATGACACTAAAACCGCACAAATTCGCCTTTTTTATGCAGAAAACAACCTCGCAGTTGTGTTTTCTCATTAAAATCAGTTATCTTTGTAGGCAAAATGGCAATAGCCAGAATTATAAATGGAACAAAGCGAAATACGTCTAAGATGATAAAGGAAACAATATCTCCTGTTCAAAATGCAGGAACACAAATGAGCCAAGAAGAAAAATCATGGTTAAATCATTCTCAAATGATAGCCAATGCCATGTCCGCAAGAATGAAGGAACTTGGAATGACTCAAAAGATGTTGGCTGAAAAAATGAATTGTACGCAACAGTACATTTCAAAAATCTTAAAAGGACGAGAAAACCTTTCGCTTGAAGCCATAAGCAAAATAGAGAATGCCTTGTATATTCATTTCCTGCAAATGGATGAATAGTCATATTCTCATAAGTGTAATGATAAAAACAAGATAAGATATGCCAGTACAAAGTGAAGCCGCTCTCGAAAACGGACTTATAGACACTCTTCAAAAGATGAACTACGAGTATGTTCATATTGAGGAGGAGAAGAACCTGTCTGCCAATTTCAAGAAGCAGTTGGAGATACACAACAAGAAGAAATTGGAAGAACTCGGTCGCACAGAATTTACTGAGTCTGAATTTGAAAAGATACTAATTTATCTTGAAGGTGGCACTCGCTTTGAGAAGGCAAAGAAACTTCGTGACCTCTTTCCGCTTGAACTTGAAAGTGGTGAACGCCTGTGGGTGGAGTTCTTGAACCGTACCCATTGGTGTCAAAACGAGTTTCAAGTTTCCAACCAAATTACAGTTGAAGGAAGGAAAAAGTGCCGTTATGATGTGACGATACTCATTAACGGTTTGCCTTTGGTTCAGATTGAACTGAAGCGCAGAGGTGTGGAGTTGAAACAGGCGTACAACCAGATACAACGCTACCACAAAACTTCCTTTCATGGATTGTTTGACTATATCCAGTTGTTTGTCATATCCAATGGTGTGAACACTCGCTATTTTGCCAACAACCCGAATAGTGGCTATAAGTTCACTTTCAACTGGACGGATGCAGCCAATGTGCCGTTCAACGACTTGGAGAAGTTTGCCACAGTGTTCTTCGACAAGTGTACGTTGGGCAAGATTATAGGCAAGTACATCGTTCTGCATGAGGGTGACAAGTGCCTGATGGTGCTTCGCCCTTATCAGTTCTATGCGGTGGAGAAAATTCTTGACCGTGTAGAAAACTCCAACGACAATGGCTATATTTGGCATACAACTGGTGCAGGCAAGACCTTGACCTCATTCAAGGCTGCACAACTCGTTTCTGAGTTGGACGATGTGGATAAGGTTATGTTTGTGGTTGACCGCCACGACCTTGACACTCAGACGCAAGCCGAATACGAGGCCTTTGAGCCTGGTGCCGTTGACAGTACCGACAACACGGATGAGTTGGTGAAGCGTCTGCACAGCAATTCTAAGATTATCATCACTACCATCCAGAAGTTGAATGCCGCTGTTAGCAAGCAGTGGTACAGTAGTCGCATTGAGGAAATACGCCATTCTCGTATCGTAATGATTTTCGATGAATGTCATCGAAGCCATTTCGGAGAATGCCATAAGAACATCGTGAAGTTCTTTGACAATACGCAGATATTCGGCTTCACAGGTACGCCTATTTTTGTGGAGAATGCCGTGGACGGACACACTACAAAAGAGATTTTCGGTAACTGCCTTCACAAGTATCTTATTAAGGATGCCATTGCCGATGAAAACGTGCTCGGTTTCCTTGTGGAGTATTACCACGGCAACGAGAATGTGGACAATGCCGAGCAAGACCGCATGACGGAGATAGCCAAATTCATCCTTAATAATTTCAATAAGTCAACATTTGACGGTGAGTTTGACGCACTGTTTGCCGTGCAGTCTGTGCCAATGCTTATCCGCTACTACAAGATATTCAAGAGTCTCAATCCGAAGATTAGAATTGGTGCGGTATTCACATACGCTGCCAACAGCAGCCAAGATGACGAGCAGACAGGCATGAACACAGGTGGCTATGTAAGCGACAGCACAGGTGAGGCTGACGAGTTACAAGCCATCATGGATGACTATAATAATATGTATGGAACGAGTTTCACCACCGAAAACTTCCGCGCGTATTACGATGACATCAACCTCCGCATGAAGAAAAAGAAGGCCGACATGAAGCCTCTCGACCTTTGCCTTGTGGTAGGAATGTTCCTTACTGGCTTCGACAGCAAGAAACTCAACACGCTCTATGTTGATAAGAACATGGAGTATCATGGCTTACTGCAAGCGTTCAGCCGTACCAACCGTGTGCTGAACGAGAAGAAACGTTTCGGAAAGGTGGTGTGCTTCCGTGACTTGAAAAGCAAGGTGGACGAGTCTATCAAACTTTTCAGCAACAGCAACAATCTTGAAGATATAGTGCGTCCGCCGTTTGATGATGTGAAGAAGAACTATCAAGAACTGACCAAGGATTTCTTGACACATTATCCCGAACCACATTACGTGGACTATCTCCAAAGCGAGAACGACAAGAAGCAGTTTATCCTTGCTTTCCGTGACATCATCAAGAAACACGCAGAGATACAGGTGTATGACGAGTTTGATGTAGATGCTCCCGACCTTGGCATGACCGAACAGCAGTTTATGGACTTCCGCAGCAAGTATCTTGACATTCATGACAGCATTATTTTGGTTGACCCACCTGCACCAAAGCCAACTCCCAACCCTAATGAAGACGAACCAACTCCAGAAGATCATAAACTTACGGATATTGACTTCTGCTTGGAATTGTTGCATAGTGACATTATCAATGTTGCCTACATTTTGGAGTTGATTGCAGACCTCAATCCATACAGCGAGGATTATTCAGAAAAGCGCAAGCACATCATCGACACAATGATAAAGGATGCCGAACTTCGCAGTAAGGCAAAGCTCATTGACGGATTTATCCAGAAGAATGTAGATGATGACCGTGACAACTTCATGGCTCGCAAACAAAAGGCTGACGGTACGAGCGATCTTGAAGAGCGATTGAACAACTATATCGTCACAGAGCGTAACAATGCTATCAATACGCTTGCCAAGGACGAAGATTTGGACGCTTCCGTGCTCAATCATTACCTTTCTGAATATGACTATCTACAAAAGGAGCAGCCAGAAATCATACAAGAGGCATTGAAAGAGAAGCACTTGGGACTGATAAAAAAGCGCAAAGCATTAACAAGAATACTCGATAAACTGCGTTCTATTATAAGAACATTCAGTTGGGAATGACAAAATTGCAATGATAAAGATAGTTAAAGATATAGATATAACGGCTCTTGGAGTTAGCGTGTATAACCGCAAGTGGCAACCTATCCATTTACAACAAGGTGAAATGGATGGAGCATGTGCTGTGTATTCTATGATGATGAATCTTCTTATACTAAAGGTTCTCACTCGTAGCCAAGTTGTAAACTTGAACACTACATTCAAAGGAAATACCGCCAAAGGAAGGCTTTTCAAAGAGTTCTTTGTAACAGAAGGACTTTGCCGTGATGGTTTCTATTTCTCAGAAATCAAAGAAAAACTTTCTCACTCTTTTGCTAAAGAAGTAACATCATCTGCACTACAATATACGGCTTCTCTATCAGACCAAACCATATTTGTAGAAGAACTTAAAACTGCAATAAATGACAACTTGCCTTTGGTTACTGCCATATCATTTAGAGGTGGTGCTCATGCAATACTTGCTATTGGCTATGAAGAGCAAGAAGGGGTTGTTGAAAAAATATTTTGTTTAGACCCAGGCTATACCATCAATCATACCTCTTTTTGGAATAGCGTTATAATACTAAATAAGGGGAAAGGGAAGTATTGCCATCAGTATATAACAGACAAAGACGATGACAATGTCTTTATTAGTGAAACATTGAAAATAAAAAAGAAATAACGATATGAGCGAAGAATTACAACAGAAACTCCGTGACCAGCTTTGGGAAGTCGCAAACAAACTGCGTGGCAATATGTCAGCCAGTGACTTCATGTATTTTACCCTTGGCTTTATTTTTTACAAGTATTTGTCGGAGAAGATAGAGAAACATGCAAACTCCGCCTTGGTGGATGATGAAGTCACGTTCAAGGAATTGTGGGCAATGGAGAAAGACGAGGATATTGAAGCATTGCAACAAGAAGTAAAGACTGACTGTTTGGAAAACATCGGCTACTTCATAGAGCCAAACTTCCTGTTCTCGTCAGTCATTGAAAGCATTAAGAAGAAAGAGAACATCCTACCTATGCTCGAACGCTCATTGAAGCGCATTGAGGACAGCACTCTCGGACAGGACAGCGAAGAGGACTTTGGCGGTCTGTTCTCTGACATTGACCTTGCTTCGCCTAAGTTGGGAAAGACTGCTGATGATAAGAACACATTGGTGAGCAATGTTCTTCTTGCCCTTGATGACATAGATTTCGGTGTAGAAGCATCGCAAGAGATTGACATTCTCGGTGATGCCTACGAGTATATGATTAGCCAGTTTGCAGCAGGTGCCGGCAAGAAGGCTGGCGAGTTCTATACACCTCAGGAAGTGAGCCGTATCTTGGCAGAAATTGTTACCATCGGTCACGCTCGTCTGCGCAATGTCTATGACCCAACTTGCGGTAGTGGTTCGTTGCTGCTCCGTGCTGCAAGCATCGGTCATGCCAACGAGATTTTCGGACAAGAGAAGAACCCTACGACCTACAACTTGGCTCGTATGAATATGCTTCTGCATGGTATCAAGTTCAGCAATTTCCGCATTGAGAATGGCGATACTTTAGAGGCTGATGCTTTTGGCGACACTCAGTTTGACGCTGTCGTCGCAAATCCACCTTTCTCTGCCGAATGGAGTGCAGCCGACAAGTTCAACAACGACGACCGTTTCAGCAAGGCAGGACGCTTGGCACCACGCAAGACAGCCGACTACGCCTTTATTCTCCACATGATTTACCACCTTAATGAGGGTGGCACAATGGCTTGTGTTGCTCCTCATGGTGTGTTGTTCCGTGGTAATGCCGAGGGCGTAATCCGTCGTTTTCTCATTGAGAAGAAGAACTATGTGGATGCCATCATCGGACTCCCTGCCAACATCTTCTATGGGACAAGCATTCCGACTTGTATTTTGGTGTTTAAGAAATGCCGTAAAGAGGATGACAACATCCTGTTCATTGATGCAAGCAAGGAGTTTGAAAAGGTAAAGACCCAGAACAAACTCCGTCCGCAACACATCAAGAAAATTGTAGATACTTATCGTGAGCGCAAGGAAATAGAAAAGTACAGCCATCTTGCCACACTGCAAGAGGTGGCAGAAAACGACTACAATCTCAATATTCCTCGTTACGTTGATACTTTCGAGGAAGAAGAGCCTATCGACATTCATGCCGTCATGAAGGAAATCAAGGAGTTGGAAGCCAAACGTGCCGACCTTGACAAGGAGATTGAAGGCTATTTGAAAGAACTGGGATTGGTTGAATAGTCTTTCTGCCTGTTTTATGCAATTTTTAATTAAGAGGTTTAAGCAATGAGTGAATCAATAAACATATTGGATAAGGATTACTTGCAGTGGGTCGAAGAACTATGCAAGCGTTATCGCAAAAGTCAAATAAGAGCAGCTGTAAAGGTTAATACTGAAATGTTACGCTTTTATTGGGAGTTAGGACAGGACATTGAGACTATTGAAGCATCTAACAGATATGGTAGTGGCTTTTATGCGGCATTGAGTCGTGATTTAAGGCACAAACTGCCAGATGCAGATGGACTTTCTGAAACATCTGTCCGCTATGCAAAACGATTCTATTGCTTGTACTCGTCCCTCGAAAAAAGTCTTCCACAAGCTGTGGAAAAATCGGAGAACACAAATCTTCCACAAGTTGTGGAAGATTTGCACACCGTCCTGTTCTCTATACCTTGGGGACACCATCGCTACATCATAGATAAATGTTCGGATGATGCTCATAAAGCATTATTCTATGTTCATCAAACAATGGAAAACGGTTGGAGTCGTTCCATGCTGTTGAATTTCCTTGGCACAGACTTGTATGAAAGAAGCGGAAAGGCATTGACTAATTTCAAGAAAACTTTGCCCGATATGAATAGCGACCTTGCACAAGAAATTACAAAAGACCCTTATGATTTCTCTTTTACTGGTGTTCGTGGTAAATACAATGAACGCAAATTGAAAGATGCTTTACTGGCTAACATTACGAAATTCCTGTTGGAATTGGGTACAGGTTTTGCGTATGTTGGCAAGGAGTATCGTTTGCAGATAGACGAAAAGGAGAAGTTCATTGATTTGCTTTTCTACAATTTGAAGTTATCTTGCTATGTTGTGGTAGAAGTGAAGATTGGAGAATTTGACTTTCCAGATGCAGGACAACTAAGTGGTTATGTAGTAGCTTGCAATCACCTCTTGCGCCAAGAAGGTAGAGATAACCCGACCATAGGATTACTCATTTGTAAGCAAAAGAGCAACACCATAGCCCAGTATGCTTTAGAAGGTAGCAGTCAGCCTATCGGAATCTCCGAGTACGAACTATCTAAGTTGTATCCTAAAAAGGTGGAGGGAACCATTCCATCCATCAAAGAATTGGAAGAAAAAATAGAAAAGGAAACAGAGAAAAGTACAAAGGACGAATAATTTTGGTATTTGCTTTTATGATTTGACATTCATACGAGGGAACATGAAAACATGTAACTGGTATGTAACTGAAAGTCGAGAAAGCACATCAAAATCGCCTCTAATCCTTTCTAAAATAGGGAAAAAGGTATGTAGCTACCATGTAATTGGCATGTAACTGAACCGCAATGGTGAACTTAAATTAAGGATTAAAAATGACAACGACAATAAATAACGAACATAAGAAACTCAATGTCCCAAATCTCAGATTTCCGGAGTTTCAGGGGGAGTGGAAACGAACTATATTCAAAAATGTTATAACATTGCAAAGAGGTAGTTCCCCACGTCCTATCATCGAATATGTTACAACATCAGATGATGGTGTTAATTGGATAAAAATAGGAGATATGCCTCATTTCGGGCGTATTGTAACATCTACAGAGGAAAAAATCACAAAAGAGGGTGCCAAGAAATCGCGACAGGTAAACAAAGGAGATTTGATTTTATCAAACTCCATGAGTTACGGATTGCCTTATATTATGGGGATAGATGGGTATATTCATGATGGCTGGTTTGTTCTAAAAAACTTTGAAAATACTTTCGATAAGGATTACTTATGTAATCTTTTAATCTCAAGAGCCATACAAAATCAATACAAAAGACTTGCTGCTGGAGGTGTTGTTCAAAATATCAGTAGTGATTTGGTTAATAGTGTTTCTGTGTCAATCCCAACAATGATGGAACAGAAGAAAATATCAAGTCTGCTTAACCTCATTGACGAACGCATTGCAACTCAAAACAAAATCATTGACAAGTTGCAGTCCTTAATCAAGGGAATTGCACAGAAGATAGTTCACAGCAACAAGCCTAATGTTCGCTTATCAGAATGCTTGGAATGTAAATCTTCAACCCTGCAAGAAAGTGAAGTTTGTGAGCAAGGTACATATCCTGTGTATGGTGCAAATGGCATTGTTGGTTACCTCGATAATTATAATACAGAGAGTGAAGCCGTTTATATTATCAAAGATGGTTCTGGTGTAGGAACTGTTTCTTATGTTACAGGCAAATGCTCTGCAACAGGAACTTTGAATACTTTACAAGCAAAAGAAGGCTATTCACTCCATTACCTTTACTATCTGCTAAAAGTATTCAACTTTGAGCCTTATAAGACAGGTATGGCTATACCTCACATATACTTCAAGGATTATGGCAAAGCCAAGGTATTTTGCCCATCATATACAGAACAACTCCAATATGCTCGGTTGTTGTCTGCAATAGATAACAAACTGTCGATAGAACAGAACATTCTAACAGAACTTAGTTTACAGAAGCAATGTTTGCTCCGCCAGATGTTTATATGAACATTTGGCGAAGCAGATACTGCTTTTGAGAATTATATAGATCAAGCATTTGTCTTTCTGTTATGATTTTATTATCGATATGACTCAGAATAGAGTATATTCGCTTTTGATTTTCTAAGGTTGGTAGTTTAATACTTGCCTTCTCAAAATCTGCCTTACAAAGATTGAACCTCGTACTTCCCTGTGCATAGGGATAGATGAACTTGCGAAATGCTGTTGAAGAAACGTAGTAAGACAAATATGGAGAAAAAGCCACTTCCTTATTTGTGATGTGAATGCCAAAACAGAAACTATTCAGATACACTTTTTCTTTGCCAAGAAATACAGAACCGATACCAACTTCATTTGGCGTTTCCGATGACAAGGTGAATAAGACATCGCCATATTCGACAATATTCTGTTTCTCACCATCTTTGATTGCCACATATTGGAAATCATTTTTATTGATGATATTGTTTGAATACACATTCAGATAAGTTATGAAAGGTTTACCTGAACCAAAATCTTGTGCAGACTTCCCTGATAGTCCAGAATATGAAGTGCCAAGTTCTGCAAAAGAAGTCATTACTTCGTCACTATGTTGAGCATATAATGTGTCATTTAGTCCCTTGATTAAGGATTTTGAAGTTTGTAGGTCTGCGATTATAGATTATGTGATAAACTCCCTTAATACTGATTTTGCAAAGTTTGGTTCTTTGTATGAAATGGCTGGTGAAGGTGGAACTCCAACAACTTCAAATGCCAGTTTCTACGATAATGGCAAGATACCATTTATCAAAATTGACGATTTGAAAAAGAAGTATTTGACTGAGAATAAAGATTTTATTACAGAATTGGGATTGCAAAAATCATCAGCTTGGCTTGTACCTACACATTCTATCCTATTTTCAAATGGTGCGACCATTGGAGAAATTTCAATAACAACATATCCTGTTTGTACCAAACAAGGAATATTGGGAATTGTACCAAAGCAAAACATTGATGTGGAGTTCTTGTATTATTTCATGTCTTCTTCTTATTTCAAAAAAGCTGTTAGTCGTATTGTTACAGAAGGTACAATGAAAACTGCCTATTTGAAAGATATAAACAATATACTTTGCCCAATACCAACAAAAGAGAAGCAACAGGAAATAGCGAAAATGCCATCCGCTCTAAACTCTAAGATTGATTTTGAACAAAGTATATTGAAACTATTCTGTTCACAGAAGCAATACTTGCTTCGCCAGATGTTCATATAAACATTTGTTGTAGTAAAAATGACTTTTGACAAGTCAATGAACTTAAGAGGTTCTGCTCAACAGAAACTTTCTTATCCAATGCCACTAAACACTTAGCCATTCTATTTTGTTCTTCCAAAGAAGGCAACAATAGTTTGGCTTTCTCTATGTCTGTATAATGCAAATGAATAATTGTACTACCCTTAGCAAATTTTGCTAATTGCTTTTTGGCGATATGATTGAAGTAATAACTTAGATATTGCGCATTGTAGTTATGGCTGATATGTATTCCAAACATATCTCCGCCTAATATAACTCCGTCAACATTGATAACTGATGGGGCAATTAAAGACATTGCGTCAACAGTGGTTGAAGAAGGAAATAACAAGTCCCCTTTCTTACTCAAAATCATACCATCTGTTTTGTTGGTGTAGCTTTCTATGTGGAATATGATTTCTCCATAAGTCGTAAAAAGTTCTCCATAAATAACACAAGGACTTCCTATTTCTGCCAAATCATCTTTTGCCAAACTGCCAACACTGAAAGGTTCGCCCAAATCAGCAATACAGGTAGTTTGCTTTTTGACTTGGCTATAATGTTTTTCAATAATCGCAGACTTTAGTTTCTTCAAGTCCTCAATGATTTTGTTTTGGGTCGCGATACGCTCGTCAAGAAATGACAACAAGCGGCTTATCTTTTGTTGTTCTTCTATTTGAGGATAGCTCAACTTCAAGTTTCGCAAATCATCATTGTAAATACGGATTATTGTAGTAGAGTTCAATTTCCGCCAATCTACTTTCGCTAAAAGATGATACAGAAAACTATTGCTTATACATTGTGAAGGATTATCAATCCACACAATGTTAGAGTCTTGATAATAAGCATCTTTACCATCATAAATAACACACTTTCCAACAGTTCCTGCACAAGTTATCATAACCTCTCCTTTATGAGGATAGTTGTACTTGGTTTTATAATCATCAAATAACTCCTTTGAAATATAGGCATCAGGTGCGTTTCCGATAGTTCCAATTTTATAAAAAGGAACACCTTCTTCTGTGTTTGTCTGAGAAGCTAAGATACGCTTGCACATCAAGACATTACACAAATCTCCCAACTTGCACTTCTCCCACTCCCCCTGAAACTCCGGGAATCTGAGATTTGGGACATAAGAGGCTACTTTTCTCTAATTATTATGTACACCTTCAAAATTAAGGATTACAATGACAACAAAAACGATTAGAGAAATTGCGTTGGCTTGGAAAGCTGACAAGCAACGCTACGTTAAGCAGTCCACATATGCTGCTTATGTGTTAGTTTTGGAGAACCACATATTGCCATCGTTTGGCGATTGTGAGGCTCTGAGTGAGAAACTTGTGCAGGAGTTCGTTTTGCAGAAACTAAATGGCGGACTAAGCATAAAAACGGTGAAAGACATTCTGATTGTCTTGAAGATGGTGATGAAGTTCGGAGTAAAGAACGAATGGATGAACTATTGTGAGTGGGACATCAAGTACCCTACGACAGAGACGAACAAGGAAATTGAAGTGCTAACGGTGGCACACCACAAGAAAATCCTCGATTTCATCAAGCAGAACTTCACGTTCCGCAACCTCGGCATCTATATCAGTCTGACCACTGGTTTGCGTATCGGAGAGATTTGCGGTTTGAAATGGTCGGACATCAATACCGACAACGGCACAATCACCGTGAACCGCACCATTGAGCGCATCTACATTGTTGATGGTGAGCGTAAGCACACAGAGTTGGTCATCAACACGCCCAAGACAAAGAACTCATGCCGTGAGATACCGATGAACAAAGAACTCTTGGCAATGGTGAAGCCTCTGAAAAAGGTGGTAAACGATGATTTCTATGTGATGACCAATGAGGAGAAACCGACAGAGCCACGGACTTACCGCAACTACTATCATCGGTTGATGAAGCGTCTTGACATTCCACGTCTGAAATATCATGGACTACGCCACAGCTTTGCCACTCGTTGCATTGAGAGCAACTGCGACTACAAGACCGTAAGTGTATTGCTTGGTCATGCCAACATCACTACAACTCTCAACCTCTATGTTCACCCGAACATGGAGCAGAAGAAAAAGTGCATCACCAAGATGTTCAAGTCTCTTGGAAAATAGGGAAGGAAAATAAGCATTGGTTATAAACGGCAAAAGGATGAGGTGATTTCAAATCACCCCATCCTCCACTTATTTTTCTATGTATGATGCAACAAAATAGACAATCGAAATGACAGTGTAAAGGAAACACGGCAAGAATATCCAAAGCAAAGTCTTTACCCAACCATTCGACAACCAAACTCCTTCATTTCTTGACATCATATTAGACATATCATAGAAATGGCGAGTGAGGATTTCCTTATTCGCCTTTCGGTGGTCTTCAAGAAGTTTGGACTCATCACCAATGAGTTTCTTTCTGTCATCTGTCAGTTTCTCAATGTCGGCATCATCAACCTTAGCCTTGAATTTTATATCTCTCACTTTGGCAATAAAGCTATCAATGGCTTTTGTAACAGCGTCCGCTTTATCGGAGGCTTTATTCAAGTTGTCCTTTGCTTCCTTTAAAGAAGATGCTGCCGTTTCAAGTTCTGATTTTGCCGAAGTCAAACTATTGCCAGCATCCTTGTAGGCTTGAAGCTGTTGGTCAAACTTGTCCGATGCCTTATCCATTTCGATATTCTTGTCAATCGTATTCTCGAAAGATTCGAAATCCATATCCGAGATTTTACTTTTACCTATTGGCATAGTTTCAATGCTGTTGGTTGAACATTCGGTTATCTGCCATATCCTTGCTTCTTACGAGGTCTGCACAGACGATTAGCCATTATAGCGCAACGATGCGCCCATGACAGTTCATCCTCGTCCTTGTCACGTCCCCAACCAGAGGTAGCACCACCTCCGCCACCGCCAGACTGGGCGGCAATGGTTGTGGCAGCATCAATGTATTCAGCAAAGAGAAGAATGGCGGTCTTCTGCACATCACCTATCTTGGCAAACACATTGTCGGCATCCAAAGTTATATTCTTGTCGATGACATCCAGACAGTTCTGTGAAATGTCAACAGGATAATGATGAAACTCGTCCGTAGAAAAGTCGAAGTGACGTATCTTTGGAGTGTTGTCCGCAGTAGGCATGGGTTTGGGTACAGTCATAATCTTTGGCTGTTGGGTATTCTTTGTTGGAGTTGATACTGGTTTCTCCAATTCTTGATGATGCAGTTTTGCCCATGTGCCTTCAATCTTTGAGGGCATCAGACAACGACCTTTGCCAAGTTCCGAGGACTTATAAATGGAGCTACCACGCTTGATGGCATATCCACGCACTTGTCCTTTATTGTCGGATTGCAGTTTGACATCATATCCCATTTGCGTGAGGCATTTTGTGTATACTCCCCAATCAAAGTACGGCATCTTAGCCAAAACGGAAAGACAATCATTGGTTATCGCTTCCTTATTTTGGCGGCTCACTTCTTGTGCATCTTTCCAACCACGCTGTTGCCCAACCTTGGCGGCAGCAGCCATCGCTCGCTCATAGATATAATGAGCATCATTCACGTTGCCCTTTATGTCTATGCGGTTCGCATCAATGTGAAGGTGCATAATGCCACTCTTGCTGTCACGATGGAGCGCAACTACATATTGGCTGTCTTTGAGGTTGGTTGCCTTTGCACTCTTGCGCTTCGACTTGGCTGAAAGGTCAACCGCATCAAACTCACGGATAAAGTCATCCGCCAACCTCTGCCATTCCTCCATCGTCCAACCTTGCGTTTCCTCTGAGGTAGGGGAAACTTCAACGCGTATCATGTTCCGTTTGAGCGGATGATAACGGTTCAACTTGTCCTCAAACTTCTTCTGCAAGGCAAGCATTCTTGCCCACATTGCCGTTGGGGAAATATCATCGGGCAAGAGATTGGTCTTTACAATCTCTGCCTTGTCCTTATCTACTGAGTAACGTATGGCATTTGCGCCATGACTTATTACCTTTGCTTTTGCTATCATATATGTCGTATGTTCTATTGTGTTAAGTATTTCTCTATCTCAATCATGCGGTTCAATATTACCTCTGCACTTGTTTTCCATCGTTTCATGAAGATTTCACTGCGGAGAATGTTCTCACGTTCCGTAAGCGGACGACCTTTGAGGAAACCGAACAATTTCTGTATATCGCCCCTGGCATCCGAAAGGCTGTTCAAAGCCTCCATTTCTTTGTCAGTCAAGCGTTGTTTGGGATATTTGCCCTCCAACCGCTTGCGTGCGTATGCGCTTGTGGTTAGTCCGCAAAGAGCAGCATATTCCGCTATCTCTTTATGAAGCTGTGGGGTAAGCCTTACTATCAGGCGGCTCGTGTATTTCGGTGCTTCCTTTTCTATATTTTTCTTATTCATACCAAGTATTGCTTCTATAAAAGTGTGCAACCCAATGCGAGCTTGCGAGCGTTCAAGAAGTCCATTGGCATACGGACAAACGAAGTGCGTTTGTATGACATTGGTATTTCTTGCATAGCACCGCTATCAGAGTTTACGCACAAGCACGCTATGCACTGTGGTTGCACATGTTCACAGACTTGTTGTATAACGGTTCTCAAATTACCCAAGCAACAGCAATTGTGGAGCGTCCTCCGCTTCCATCTGTTCTTTGAAGAATTGCCTTCTGGCTTCTGCCTCCAGTTCCATGTCAGAGACGCTTGGCGGTGGAACATCTTCCTCCTCGCCATTATCACCATTTCCTGAAGTTAGGGAAGAAAAGGAACTGTTGGCAAGTTGTGTTGGAGAAGTACCGCCATTTTTGAAGGGTGGATCTTCTTTGTTGGGGAAGGCGGTTGTGGAAGTCATAGTATTAGACTTGCCGGAACAGTCTCTTTGGTTGATGGGAACATAGTGAGGATTGACATATTTCTTGCCGTCAACAATCCATGCAGAAATGCAGAGCAATGTGTGAACACTTCCTCGTCTTGTCTGTACAGAAGAAAGGATGCCCAATTTGTTCATGTGGTCAAGCATCTTGGAGACGGTTTTTCGGTCACACTTCCATAGTTTGGATAGAGCCACCTCTGACATGTTCACCTCCCATAATGCGGTTGTGGATTCCCCAACCTCATTTGATGTTTCAATCTGTCGTGTCACAATCTGAATGAGTTGATAAAGGCATGAAAGGCGATTGATGCCAGCCGTGCCACCCATCAGATAGTTTACTTGTTCGTTACTCAGGATAATGCTGTTGAAAATATTACTGTTCATCGTTGTTTATTTTTGTTGTGTGAATCTTTTCTTGCTGTTATGCGGAAAACTCTCTGCCGTCAAAAGAGAAGCTATCGCCTCATGCCGAAGCCTCTCTCTGGCATATAATACTCCTTGTCGTATGCGATATGGTCAAGCACACGTTGCAGTCGGTCAAGTTGATGACTGTCAAGCACTTGTATGGTATTGATGGTAATTTTCTGTGATGCAATTCTTCGATGCTCACAGTTTCTTTCAGACATGGTTCCGTCACCGTCAGCATAGACCGAATGAAGATAGGTATTGACTGCTTCCGTCTGTTCCTTGCTTGGGTAAGCAGCAGGAAAGCGGTCGGAAATGTAGTCTACCATATTGCTGACCGCATTAGCCAACAGAGGGTCACGTTTTTGCAGACTGTTTACAAGTTCATCTTTCGTCATGATGCTATGGTCTATTGTTCATTTCATTCAGACGGTTTGCTGCCTCCAGTCTTATCTCCTCCTCCGACATGGCTCTTGCTCCTCGTACCCAGTCAAGCAAGGCTTTCTTCTCAAAGAAGATGAGCTTGCCAGCAGGCTTGAAGTACGGCAACTGGTTAAGATGCGTCATCTTGTAGAGCGTGCTCTTGGCAATGCCGAGAAAGGCGGAAGCCTCTTCAAGGTTCAACACTTCCTTTGTCATATAGCAAAGGTTCTCCAACTTGTTCACTCTCGACTGAAGCTCCACTATCTTGCGCTCATGGTCGAGGTTCATCTTTAATGCGTTTTTTTCTGTCATAAATCTGATATTTTGTTTATTTCGTTATCGATTTCGGCTGCAAAGGTATATTGTTGCCAATGATATTCAAGCAGCCGTTATGGTTTATTAAAAGTGCTGATTTTCAATTCTTTGGTTCTATTTTACCATGCTGTAACGTGGTAGATTGGTCGGACACTCATCTGAAATTCAGCATCTTTAAATATTTATCGTTCAAACACTCCCAAAGTCAGGAATTGGACAATAGGGGTGGCAAATCTTTGGTTCTATTGCCAGTTCTCGTTTTTGAAAATGTCCAACAGAGTGCAAAACAAAATTTAACACCCGATTTTCTCAAGTCATGCTGTTTGAGGTCAAAATCGCTTGCAATAACCACATTTAGGGTACAATGGTAGGAAAATGAGTTGTGAATGAGAGAAATAGGGATTTCCCCTCGTTTTTCAAGGGACAAATTTGTACCTTTGCAAACGAAACAGAGGTATTCAACAAGGGATATTTCGGGCAAAGTGTTCTTGACTTTATTTTTCCGTGTTTTTGTCCCGTTTTTGTCCCTCGCTGATTTTGTATCACGAGACAAGAATTTGCAAGTTACTGATTTACAATGGTTAAAGCTGTATCTTGGAGGGTTGATAACGACAACCACCAGTAACCACCAAGATGGCCTGTGCCGATTGCTCGAAACAATAGGGTAGAGTGTCGGGAGAAGCGACCCACTGTTTTTCAGGAAAGTCGATCCTGAAATATCCGTAAGGCTTGGGAGTATATTGGTCCTTGCAACCCGACGCCAGGAGTAAGAATAGAATAAAAGCTGTTTTTAGCATCACATGAGGTATTTATTTTTCAGTAAACCTGTATCAATTTTTTTCGTATTTGATTTTTTTTATCCGGCGGTTATCGACTTCCAAAATTGTGAATTTATGGCTTTGATAAGTGATTACGTCGTTCTTTCCGGGCAATTCTCCCTTGATTTCCAGAATCAAACCGGCCAGGGTATCGGCTTCTCCTTCGATATCTTTGAAACTATCCGGATCTGCATCTACGATTTTAATAAAATCATTTAATAGAGTACAGGCTTCGAAAATATAGGTGTTGTTGGATAATTTCGTATAGGTTTCTTCTTTTTCATCATATTCATCGTTGATTTCTCCGACAATTTCTTCCAGAATATCTTCCATGGTTACGATCCCGGAAGTTCCTCCGTATTCGTCGACGATGATGGCCATATGGACCTTTTTTACCTGGAATTCTTCCAGCAAATCATTGATTTTTTTGGTCTCCGGTACGAAATAGGCCGGACGGATCAATGATTGCCATGCGAAATTCTGAGGCTCTTTCAGATGGGCAAGCAAGTCTTTGACGTACAAAATACCTTCGATGGTGTCCAGATTTTCACGATATACCGGCAAGCGGGAATACCCGTGTTCGATTACCACATTTTTGACTACTTCGAAACTATCTTCGATATCCAGGGCTATAATGTTGATGCGGGGACGGATGATATCGATGGCAGCGATATTGCTGAACCGTACGATTCCCTCTAAAATATCTTTTTCGTCGTTGATTTCTGCATCTTCGGTCAATTCCAGGGCTTTGGATAACTGATCCATGGATAAGCCGTCTTTTTTGGCCATTCGTTTGCTGATAAGGGAAGTTGACCGGATCAATAAGGTCGATAAAGGACGGAAAAGATAAGTGAGGAAAGTCAAAGGACCTGCCATAAAAATGGCCATTTTTACCTGTGAGCGATTAGCGTATAATTTGGGTATAATCTCACCGAATAAAAGGATGATGAAAGTGACCCCTATCACCTGAATGATAAATCCCAACACAGGATTACCCGAAAAATCGAATAAAGAATTAACCAGATAAGTCGATAGAATGACTATACCTACATTTACGAAATTATTAGTAATCAGAATGGTCGATAGTAATAGATTCGGCTTTTGGTGAAGATTGGCTACTTTATCGTAACCTTTTTCTTTCAATTTTTCTAATTCTCCGGGAGATAGAGAGAAATAGGCTACTTCTGAGGCAGAAGCTAATGCTGAACATAACAGAAGGAATAGAAGAATAATCAGAAAAACAATGTCTGCAAGATCGAAAGTTCCGCGGAATATACTTTGTGCCGCGTCATAAGCGTCTGTTTCCAAAATGAAATGAATTAGTTAAACAAATTAAGCTAAAGGCTATAAGCTATAAGCTAAAAGCTGATTGCTATGAGTTTGAAAAGCCAGAGCTTTAAGATTAAAACTCCAGGCTATACTGGGACAAAGATAATTGAAAAACTTTATTTTTATAGCTTTTCACCTTTCGCTTTTCGCTTATAGCCTATAGCTTATCGCCTTTCAGCCTTAAAATGGCAGATCGTCGTTATCGTCCGGTGTATTCATCGGAGGAGTAGCGGTCGTTGAAGTGCTACTTGAAACCGACGGCGTATAAGATCTGGGAGCATTTCCTGTGGCCTCACCGTCTTGTCTGGAAGATAACATTTGCATATTATCGGCATAAATTTCGGTCGTATATCTTTTTACTCCATTCTGGTCGTCCCAGGAACGGGTACGAATCCGTCCTTCGATATAAAGACGCATTCCTTTTTTGACATACTTTTCGACGATTTCAGCCAATCCTCTCCATAATACGATGTTATGCCACTCGGTCTGATCGATGTTTTCGCCGTTTTTGTTTTTATATCTTTCCGTAGTTGCCAGACGGAGATTGGCAACCGCTACTCCGCCTTCCAGGTATCTGACTTCCGGATCAGCACCTACATTTCCAATTAAAATTACCTTATTTACCATAATGCGTCCTAATTAAATTATTTAAATAATTGAAGCAGATAATGAGTGAATCATTGTTCGAAACCCATATACACGTGTAAATTTCTTAACTGAAATTTTACACAAGTTACGAAAAAAAACGGACATGGGATACATCGTCTGCATGATTTTTTTCAGAAAAGCGAAATTAAGGAAAAAAATCTGATTCAGAAAAAAATGACAAAAATCATCCCGTTTTTTTTATTCTTAATAGAAAAGCTTTATATTTGCAGACTGAAATTTGAACGAGAAGAAATAAATTATTGAATATTAAATATTTAAAGAAAATGACAAAAGCGGATATTGTTAACGAAATTTCGAGAACGACCGGGATTGAGAAAGTAGCTGTGCAAGCAACTGTGGAGGCTTTTATGGAGTCAATTAAAAATTCCGTTGTTGAGGGTAAAAACGTGTATTTAAGAGGTTTCGGTAGTTTCGTTGTGAAGAAGAGAGCTGAAAAAACAGCCCGTAATATTTCTAAAAACGTAACTATCAAAATTCCGGAACATTTTATTCCTTCATTCAAACCATCCAAGAGTTTTGTTAACGACGTAAAGGGTAATGTTAAAAAATAAGAAAGGAGGAATTTATGCCAAGCGGTAAGAAAAGAAAAAGACATAAGATGGCTACCCACAAACGGAAAAAAAGACTGAGAAAGAATCGTCATAAGAAGAAGTAAAATTCTTCGCGTTTGTGAGTAAAGATATAAACCTAAAGGCACACGTCTTTAGGTTTATTTGGTTAAAAGATAATGTAATACGGTATCTTAAATAGATAAAAGTTGTGAGTAGTGAGTTAGTTATTGACGTCAAAGCAGATGAAATTGTCATTGCCCTGTTGAGAGAAAAGAAACTGATCGAATTGACAAAGGAAAAGACCAGTATGCAATTTGCTGTCGGGGATATTTATCTCGGAAAAGTGAAGAAAATCATGCCGGGATTGAATGCTGCTTTCGTGAATGTAGGGTATGAAAAGGATGCTTTTTTACATTATCTGGATTTGAGTCCCCAGTTTCATTCGCTGGATAGCTATATCAAACAATGTATAGCTAGAAAAGGAATGCCGGTATCGAAGTTGAAACTGGAACCGGAAATTCCCAAAAATGGGAAAATTGCCGATATTCTGACAGTCGGACAATGGGTGGCCGTTCAGGTGGCCAAAGAACCGATTTCTACCAAAGGACCCCGCTTGACTTCCGAACTGAGTATTGCAGGACGGAATCTGGTATTGATGCCTTTTGCCGATAAAGTGTCGGTTTCCCAAAAAATAAAATCTCCGGAAGAACGGAAAAGACTGAAACGTTTGATCGAAAGTATCAAACCGAAGAATTATGGCGTGATCGTCCGGACTGTCGCCGAAGGAAAGAAAGTAGCTGTTTTCGATAGTGAGCTCAAAGAATTGGTCGAACGTTTCGAAATGGCTTTTAAACACATCCGGGAGATAGAACCTCCGAAATTGATTTTAGGAGAGATCGATCGTACCAGTGCCATACTCCGGGATATCCTGAATCCCTCTTTCGAAAATGTATATGTCAACGATATCACGCTGAGTAAAGAAATCCGGCATTTTCTGACTACTATTGCTCCGGAAAAGCAGGATATTGTCAAATATGTTTCTCCTGAGATACCGATTTTAGACCATTTTGGTGTGGATAAGCAAATCAAATCTTCTTTGGGAAAGACGGTTTCCTTTAAAAACGGAGCCTATCTGATTATCGAACATACGGAGGCTTTCCATGTGATCGATGTGAATAGCGGTAACCGGACCAAACTGGGGGACGATCAGGAAACGAATGCCCTTGAAGTCAATCTGGCAGCAGCCGAAGAAGTGGCTCGGCAATTGCAGTTGAGGGATATGGGAGGGATTATCGTCATTGATTTTATCGATATGCAAAAGGCGGAAAATCGCCAGAAATTGTTCGATAAAATGAAGGAATGTATGGAAATCGACCGGGCAAAGCATACGATCCTGCCATTGAGTAAATTCGGGTTGATGCAAATTACCCGCCAACGGGTACGCCCCGCTATGACTGTGGATACGACCGAACTGTGTCCGGTATGTCACGGTACCGGTAAAGCGGAAGCCGCTATTCTGGTGATCGATAAGATTGAAGATGAATTGGAATTTTTTGTATATGAGAAGAAAAACAAACGTATTATCTTAAAAGTGCACCCTTTTGTCGGTGCCTACCTGAAAAAAGGATTACTGTCCATGCGGCGGAAATGGGCTTTCCGTTATCATATTTCACTGAAAATAGTTGATGTCCCTTCCTATTATATCTACGAATACCATTTCTATAACCGCTATAACCGGGAGTTGGAGAATTAGAAAAAAGTAAAGGTGAAAAGTGGAAAGATCGATCGTCCGGTTGGGAAGGAGGATTGATCGGGGGAGGATTTTATATTGCTGAGAAGAGGGATTCCGGGTGTATATGCTATGGCTGTCAACTTATGAAAATACAGCGGACAGAGATTGTCCGTGGCCTTCTTAAAGAAACTTGAAAAACGTTTGCATACCCATTAATTATATGTTAAACTTGTATTTGCGTCTAGTGTGAAAAAAAATTAATAATATTTTTGTATGGAGATTTTGCATCAGACGGTGTAGAGGCAAGAATGAAAATTAATTAATAATACACTTAATAGTTTATGAAAAAAGGATTGTTTGCTTTTTTGTTGACGTTCATGCTGGGTATTTTTACTGTTTCGGCACAGGTAGAAAATCCGGCTCAATGGTCATATTCTCAGAAGAGTCTGGGAAATAATGAATACGAACTTGTTTTTAAGGCCGCTTTAGAACCGGGATGGCATATTTATTCGATGTATACGCCCGAAGGTGGTCCTATGGCTACAACTGTTACTTTTGAAGAAGCCGGAAAAGGGATCGAATTGGTTGGAAAAGCAACAGAGAACGAACCCAAAAAAGAACATGACGATGTATTCGGTGTGGACGTTTGGTCGTTCGAACTTGAATATGTCATTACTCAAAAAATTAAAGTAACCGATCCGGCTATTGCTGCTGTAAAAGGTGAAATCGAATTTCAGGTATGCCGCGAAGGACAATGTGTGAGATTCGACGAATCGTTCGATATCAAGATCGGTGATCAGCCTGCTGCTAAAACTGAAGTAAAAGCTGCTGCTGCAACCGATTCTTCCAGTGATTCGACTAAAGACGAGTCTTTGTGGATATTTTTCTGGGGGGCTTTCGTAGCCGGTTTGGCTGCTGTGGTGATGCCTTGCGTTTTCCCGATGATTCCGATGACTGTATCTTTCTTTATGCACGGAGATACGAACAAAGCAAAGGCGAAAGCAAAAGCGATCTTCTTCTCTTTGTCGATTATCGCTATCTATACCGCTCTGGGATTGATTATTTCTATGTTATTAGGTCCTGATTTTATCAACTGGTTAAGTACCAATTGGGTGCCTAATGTATTTTTCTTTGTGATCTTTATGATTTTCGCAGCTTCTTTCTTCGGTGCTTTCGAGATTGTATTACCTTCCTGGATTGTAAATAAATCGGATGCACAGGCAGATAAAGGCGGATATGTCGGAGCTTTCTTCATGGCTTTCACTTTGGTATTGGTATCTTTCTCTTGTACAGCTCCGATTGTCGGGACTGTACTGGTTGAGGCTGCCAGAGGATCTGTACTGCGTCCGATTATCGGTATGTTGGGATTTTCTATCGCTGTAGCCTTACCTTTCGGTTTCTTTGCTTTCTTCCCTTCAAAACTAAGCAACCTGCCGAAATCAGGAGGTTGGTTGAACTCTGTAAAAGTGGTACTCGGTTTTATAGAAGTTGCTTTAGGATTCAAATTCCTGATGGTTGCCGACCAGACTTACCACTGGGGATTACTCGACCGTGAAATATATATCGCTATTTGGGTAACGATCTTTACTTTGCAGGGATTGTACCTGATGGGTAAAATCAAATTTGCACATGACAGCGAACTGAAATACATCGGTGTTCCCCGTCTGGCGTTTATCATCGCTACGTTCACTTTTGTGGTATATCTGATTCCGGGTATGTTCGGTGCTCCTTTAAAAGCTTTGGCCGGTTATTTCCCGCCTCAGGAAACCATCGACTTCGATATCAACCGGATTGTACGGGATAATGTAAAGCAGATTTCTGTCAGTGGTGTTGCTACCGGAACAGCTAAGAAGTCTGACGCTTGTGAAGCTCCGAAATATTCCGATTTCTTGCACTTAGCTCATGGTTTGGATGGCTATTTCGATTATGATCAGGCTTTAAAATGTGCTCAGGCTCAAAACAAGCCGCTCTTTATCGACTTCACAGGACACGGTTGTGTAAATTGCCGCGAAATGGAACAATCGGTATGGTCCGATCCGCGTGTATTGGATATGTTGAAAAACGATTATGTCGTAGTGGCTTTGTATGTAGACGACAAGACTACTTTACCTGAAAGTGAATGGTATGTATCCGATTATGACGGAAAGAAAAAGAAAACATTAGGCAAGAAAAATGCTGACTTCCAGATCAAGAAATTCGATTCCAATGCACAGCCCAACTACATTTTGTTGGATAGCCGCGGCGGCAACGATAATGATCTGAGACCGCATATACTGGCTGCTCCAAGAGGACATAACCTGGATAAAGATGCTTTCGTTGAATTTTTGAAACAAGGTTTGGAAGAATATAAGAAAAGAGGAAATAATTAATTGACTCTTTGACTGATCGATCAGGTACCCCGGAAACGGGGTACCTTTTTTATTTTCCGAAAATTCGGTCTTTTATGTAACTTTTGATCTTTTCAACTGTCTTAGTATTGTAAGTGAGTTTGAATGATGGATAAAAATGAATTTATATCTCTGGTACTTCCTTTAAAGGATCGGTTGTTTCGGGTGGCTTGGTGTATTCTGCGAAGCAAAGAAGAGGCCGAAGATATTGTTCAGGATGTAATGCTGAAGGTGTGGAGGGATGAAAAAGGAAAGGTTGAAAATCTGGCAGCTTATTGTTACACTATGGCCCGGAATCTGGCTTTAAACCGATTGGTCTTGAAAGACAATCGGAGCAAGGAGTTGGAAGGGGCATATGAACAGGAAGTGCAGGAACAACCGTTGGAAAATATAATCCGTACCGAAAAGATGAAGTTGTTATATCGGATGATTGACGGATTACCCGGTTTACAGCGGGATGTCGTCCAATTGAGAGATATGGAAGGACTGAGTTATCGGGATATTGCGAAAACTTTACAGGTGACGGAAGAACAGGTGAAAGTGAATTTATTCCGGGCCAGGAAAAAAATTAAAACATGGATTTTAAACATGGAGAATTATGGATTATGATCGGATCATAGGGTTGTTGGATAAGTACTGGAAGTGTGAAACCACCTTACCCGAAGAAGAAGAACTGCGTTATTTTTATAAGCATTGCCGGCAAATGCCGGAAGAATTGGCCGAATATAGGGAGCTGTTCATCTTTCAGGAAGGGGAAAGACAAATCGGGTTAGGAAATGATTTCGACCGGAAAATTTTGGCTTCCATCTACAATAAACGTCCTGCCGGATGGAGAAAAGGGCTTCGGGTGGCTGCGGTGTTGTTGTTATTGATAGGGGTAAGCCAGGTATTGATCGATATAGGGAATCCGCAAAAGGATACTTGTCAGACTCCCGAACAGGCACTGGCCGAAGTCCGGCAGGCTTTGAATTTTGTATCTTCGAAGATGAACAGAGGACAACAACTGTTGGAAGAGAATATGGACGAAATGAAATGGATAAACCGATATATAAAATAAATAGGTAATGAAAAAGTGGATATGCATTGGATTATTTTTGATAGGAACCTGTAGTGTCCAGGCCCAGGATCTGGTAAGCGATTTTTTGGCCAAGACGAAAGAAAATAAAGTCTTTACACAGGTCAATATCAGCTCCAGGATGTTTCAAATGATTTCAGAGATCACGGATGCTGAAACGGAAAGTATTATCCGAAATTTGACCGGTATGAAAATGCTGACAACAGAACAGGAAACAGACCGGTATTTTCAGGAAGTACGGACGATGCTTCAGAAGCGAAAGCCTGAATATGAGGAATTGATGAGCATTCTGGAAGAAGGAGAACAGGTGTGGATGTATGTCCGGGAAAAGAATAAGGAGATTGTCGAATTGGTGATATTGGTAGGAGGAAAGGAAGAGTTTATGTTGATGAGCTTTTGTGGGGTGATCGATTTGAAAAAAATCTCCCGTTTGGCTAAAGCAGTAAATGTGGAAGGTATGGAGTACCTCGGAAAAGTAAAGAAATAGAGTGTGTCGAATTTTAAACTTTGGGATGATGAAAAAAAGTTTGTTCGTATTGATTTTAATCGGAGGTTGGGTAATCCCCTCTTGGGCTCAGAATAACAAAGAGTTCGAACAATTGTGCAAAAAATATCAGGATTCGGAAAATGTCGGATCGTTCGGAATGGATGGCTTGGGTTGTCTTTTGGCTTCCTGGTTTATCGGGAAAGAAGCGAACGATATAAATGCATTGATTCGGCAATGTTCTTCTTTCCGCATATTGAGTTGTAGCGGAGAAGAAAGTAAAATGCTATGTAAAGATATCCGGGCATTTGTCCGGGCTAGCAAACTCGAGGAATTGATCAGTGTACAAGAAGATGGATCGGAGGTGAAACTCTATATGCAAACGGTTAAAAATAAAGTCCATCAGGTTTTTGTATCGGTTGTCGATGAAGAACAGGAAGTTGTATTTCTGCAAGTAAAAGGAAAATTCGATCTGGCAGCTATTCAAAAATTAGCTAAAACTTCTCAGATTAGTTATCTTTGCCACTGAAAAGGACAACAGATATGCAGATATTGAAGTATATTTTCATCGGTTTGCTGATATTTTTAACGTGTGGTTGTGGTGGAAAGAAAAAACAAGGAGAATTCCGATATTTCCGGAATTATCAACGTACATTTAACGATTTGAACGATAAGCATCTGAAGGCTGCCCGACAATGGGGGATACAACCGGTTACTTCTGACGAATTGTTGGAAGAGCAAATGGGAAAGTTGGATAAAATCGGCTCCTGTCGTTATTATCAGGTAGATGAATTGACCCATTCTATCCCTTATTTGGTTCCCCGGGCAGAGAAATTATTGAAGACGATTGGCCGGAATTTTCAGGATTCCCTTTCCAGTAAAGGCCTCTCTTCCCGTAAGATCATCGTGACCAGTGTGTTGAGAACAACCGGGAATGTGAAAAAGTTGCGGAAGAAAAATGTGAATGCCAGTGCCAACTCAGCTCATGTTTATGGAACTACTTTCGATGTTGCATATGCCCGTTACAAAGGAGCCGAAAAAGAAGAAACCGATAAATTAAAGTCTGTGTTGGCAGAGGTTTTGCAAGATTTGCGCAAGCAAAAGAAATGTTATGTCCGTTACGAATTCAAACAAGGGTGCTTTCACATCACTGTTCGTTAAGTGAACAGGTGCGCTTCATTCTTAGTTGTACCTTTTGTAATGAATTTGGTAACCGACTCCTTTCTTTAAAATCAACTGGTCTTTGTCGAGCTGTATGATATTCAGGGTGTCTGAAAAATGTAAGGTTTGACGGTTGCCGGTACTTTCTCCTTCCAGAATGAGTGTTTTTCCGTTTATCTTCCAGCTTTTGTATTGAAGAGTGGCCATATTGATCGAACTGGCTTTCCCGTCTTTCTGAAATTTTATTCCTTGTACATCCTGGGCTCTGCCGGGGATGGGTTCACACCAGGAACCTGGTATTTTTTTCTCGTAACCTGTATTGGAACAGGATATCAGGCCTAAAGTCAGACAAGCGATTAAAGTAAAATTTTTCATATCACATTTTATTTTATAGTTGTTTGTTTTTAAGGAGATAGCAAAAATAAAATTCTATAGGTGAAATGACGAACTTGTCTTGGAGAAAGAGAAAAAATCTTGATTAAAATCAAGATTTTTTCTGGATTCGTTGAGAATACGGGTTCTGATCCGGCTTAATGTCTCGGGAGTGATTCTGAGGTAAGAAGCAATTTCTTTGAGATTAACCCTGTTCAAAATATCGGGAACTCTTTTTTGTAATTGGAGATAACGTTCCTCGGGGGTATCACAATGCAGGGAAATTATTTTTTTGAGAAAGTCGAAGGCCAACGATTCGACGAATGCACGTACATAAATTTCACCGTCGACCGATATTTGAAGAAAAGAACGTAAGGTTTCCAGAGGGGCCTGGATAACGACAGAATCTTCTAAAGCTTTTACATCCAATAAAGCGTCACAACCCTTTCGGGAAGGCAGGTAGGAGGATATAATTTCTTTCTCGAAAGCAAAAGCCATAATGTGTTCTGCACCTTTAGCGTCATGGCGGAGAAATTTGAAGCTTCCCCGGACGATATAGGCTATCTCATGGCAAAAATGTCCCCTTTGGATAAAAAAACTATTTTTCTTGATTTCTGTTCTTGTCCCGTGTTTTAGGATAATATTTTTCAGGAACTCCAATTCTTTTATATGGATATCGATATCTGACATGAAGCTTGCGGCATACTGTTTATCCGGACGAAGATACAAATAAAGCCTCACATTTTAATATTGAATTATCTTTCAAAATTGATTATCTTTGCACGCCCGGAAGGGAAGGAATCATAGGTAATTATAAAAATAAAATATATTATGGGTTTACAATGTGGTATTGTCGGACTGCCGAATGTTGGAAAGTCTACCTTGTTTAATTGTTTGAGTAATGCGAAGGCGCAATCCGCCAATTTCCCTTTTTGTACGATAGAGCCCAATGTCGGGGTGATCACTGTTCCCGATGAACGGTTGAATAAACTGGTCGAGTTGGTGAATCCGCAGAATGTGGTTCCTGCTGTGGTTGAAATTGTCGATATTGCCGGCCTGGTGAAAGGAGCCAGTAAGGGCGAAGGATTGGGTAATAAGTTTCTCTCTAACATCCGTGAGACGGATGCTATTATTCATGTGTTACGTTGTTTCGATGACGATAATATCGTACATGTGGACGGTAGTGTAGATCCGGTGAGGGATAAGGAAATTATCGATACTGAATTGCAGTTGAAAGATTTGGAAACAGTAGATAATCGCTTACAGAAAGAGGAGAAAAGAGCTATGACAGGTGGGGATCCGGTCGCTAAACGCTTGGTTGAAGTACTTCATCTGTATAAAGCTGCCTTGGAGAAAGGATTGTCTGCCCGTACCGTCGTATTGGACGATTTACAACAGGAAGCGGCCAAAGACCTGCAATTATTGACCAATAAACCCGTATTGTATGTTTGCAATGTCGACGAAGCCTCGGTTGTGAAGGGAAATAAATATGTAGATGCTGTTCGTGAAGCGGTGAAAAATGAAAAAGCCGAAGTATTGATTATCGGGGCAGGCATTGAGGCTGATATTGCAGAACTGGAGACCTACGAAGAGAAACAATTGTTTCTGGAAGATTTGGGACTAAAGGAAGCCGGAGTCAACAAGCTGATTCGTACGGCTTATCATTTATTGAATCTTCAGACCTATTTTACTGCTGGCCCGAAAGAAGTGAGGGCATGGACTTTCCGTAAAGGTATGAAAGCACCTCAGACGGCCGGTATTATCCATACCGATTTCGAAAAAGGGTTTATCCGGGCCGAAGTGATCAAATACGATGATTTCATTGCATACGGTTCCGAAACGAAATGCAAAGAAGCCGGCAAAATGTCGGTAGAAGGGAAAGATTATGTGGTGCAGGATGGAGATATGATGAATTTTAGATTTAATGTATAATCGATCACGGGGACGGGGCAATTGTGCGAAAATTTC
>OGPY01000377.1_pt1 | contig 41810 bp, 29 predicted proteins | sample 1553121 | NCBI WGS metagenome assembly OGPY01 (sample SAMEA2580004, study PRJEB22360) | human gut metagenome
CCGCCGGTTCAACTCACCTTGAATAAAATCAGCAGACAAGGCGATTCCTGCCGGACAACCGTCGATAACCCCTCCAACAGCACTACCGTGTGACTCTCCGAACGACATCAGCCGAAAAAATTTTCCTATAGAATTACCGGACATAAAAAGTAGAAAGTATTCCTTATATATTTAGTGACATCCTCCGCATCCGCAGCCCTCGTCGTGGGATCCGCAACCTCCTTCAGAACCACAGCCACTACACCCCCCGCATTTATGCGAATGTAAAGCTTCCAGTTCTTCATCCGTTGCATCACGGACACCTAATATCTCACCCTTGAAAAACAAATCTTTACCGGCCAGGGGATGATTAAAATCGATACGTACTTCCTCGTCACCGATAGACAGGATCTTGCCCTGCAAACGTCTTCCGACACTATCCATCATCGGTAAAACATGGCCGACCACCATCTCTTCAGCTTCTACATCTTTAAATATTTCCTGGGGTAAATCCACAATCATATCTTCGTTCACCAGTCCATAAGCATGGGCTGCCGGAATGCTGAAATCGAATTTATCCCCTTCATTTTTATCCAGAAGGTTCATTTCAAAATATTCTAAAGTCTGCCCTTGTCCACAGATAAAATCCAAGGGCCGGTCTGCACCTGCTGCTTCGAGTAACTCTCCGTTTTGTTCCGTTCTTAATTCGTAACTTACGGATACCATCTTATTTTTCGTAATCATTCTTTTTATTGATTTGGTTTTGCACAAAAGTACGATAAAATAATTGAAAAATTTCTCCCCTATTTCCAAAAAAATGGTACTTTCGCACTAATTTACATTTTTTGAAGATGCGCCATTACGATTATATTATAGCAGGGAGTGGATTGGCAGGGCTTTACACGGCCTATCACGCTGCCGCTTATGGAAAAGTTGCTTTGCTGACCAAATCCGGTATTACAGAGAGCAACTCTTATTTTGCACAGGGTGGAATCGCCGCCGTTACAGACGAAGACGATGCTCCTGCACTTCACTTCGAGGACACGATTATTGCCGGACGCGGGCTTTGCGATTACCCAGCTGTCGATATTTTAGTGAACGAAGGTCCGCAACGGATACATGAACTCATAGAGGCAGGTATGCATTTCGATATGGAAGACGGCAGCCTCGCCTTGGGGTTGGAAGGCGGACATCACCGGAAAAGAATTCTTCATGCCGGCGGTGACGCGACAGGACGTATGGTGACCAGTTTTATGATCAGCAAAGTCATCAATAATCCGAAGATAGATATTTTCGAAAATCATTCCGTGATCGGTATCCTTCAGGAAAATCAGGAATGTTACGGCGTACGGGCCTGGAATTTAGTGACAGAAAGCGAAGAACTGTTTTATGCCGACAACACCTTCCTCACTTTAGGAGGCACTTCGGCTATTTACAAACGGACCACCAATCCGCATACCACGATCGGAGACGGACTTGCTCTGGCTTTTAATGCAGGTTGTGAAATCGCCGATATGGAATTCATTCAATTTCATCCTTCGGCCATCTATACCGAATCGGAAGAGGCATTTCTAATCAGTGAGGCAGTCCGGGGCGAAGGGGCTTATCTGATCGATCAAAACGGAGAACGCTTTATGCCGGCGATTCACGAATTGGCCGAACTGGCCCCCCGGGATATCGTCGCTCAATCTATTTACCGCCAGATGCTGAAATACGATCAGGAGTACGTCTGGTTGTCCCTCAAACACCTCGATCCTCAGGTGGTGAAACACCGCTTTCCGAATATTTATGAAAAATGCCAGGAATTGGGTATCGATATGTGCGACCGGATCCCCGTAGCACCGGCAGCACATTATATGGTAGGGGGAGTGAGGACGGACACCCATGGACAGACCAACATCAAACGTCTGTTTATCTGCGGCGAACTGGCCTCTTCGGGAATCATGGGAGCCAATCGGCTCGCCTCCAACTCGTTGATCGAATGTCTGGTATTCGGGAAACGGGCCATCGAGGCTTCGCGGAAAAATCTGAAAACCTCTCCTACCCAGGTATTCAAACCGATCTATCATTGCAATGACAATTATGCTGCGCTTTATGTCCATCTGAAAAAAGAGATTTCGCGGATAATGACCGATTATGCCGGCATCATCCGGAATGCAGAAAAACTGAAACAGGGATTGAACGAATTGGAAAGTCTGGAAGACAATCTGCCTCGGGAAATAAACGAATATAATACCCTGATTTGCCGTAACCTGATCACAGTTGCCAGGTTGATTATCTGTTCTGCCCTTTACCGTCAGGAAAGCCGTGGAGGACATTTCCGGGAAGATTATCCTTGTAGCGATGCTTCCTATCTTTTCCATATCGTACAACAGAAAGAAAAAGACCTCCGTACCCTACCTGTCAATACTAAAAAGTCTTTAAACTGAAAATCACTATAAAATGACACAATACGACCAATTAATCGACCGCCTGATCGACCTCGCCATAGAGGAAGACATCGCTACCGGAGATGTAACGACCAACTCCATCATCCCGGCTCATTCCCGGGCCGTTGCAGAAATGAAAATGAAAGCCGACGGTGTAATTTCCGGACTGGCGATAGCCAAACGGGTGTATGAAAAATTCGAGAAAGACATCCTTTGGGACGCCAAAGTAAAAGACGGGGATCGGGTAAAAAAAGGCGATATTATCCTGCGTATCGAAGCCAGCTACCGTTGCCTCTTATTAGGAGAAAGGCTTTCGCTGAACATCTTGCAACGCATGTCGGGCATCGCTACGGAAACGGCCAGATACGTCGAAGAATTAGCCGGTACTCACACCCAATTACTGGACACCCGGAAAACAGCTCCGGGCTTACGGGTATTGGACAAAATGGCCGTTAAAGACGGAGGAGCGACCAACCACCGGATGGGATTATACGATATGGCCATGATCAAAGACAACCACATTAAGGTGGCCGGAGGAATTACCAATGCGGTCAATGCGGTCAGAGCCCATATTCCGGCCGGTATCAAAATCGAAGTAGAAACGACCAATCTGGCCGAAGTGCGCGAAGCCCTCGCTACGCATGCCGATATTATCATGCTGGACAATATGAGTAACGCCGAGATGGCCGAAGCGGTGAAAATCATTCACGGACAGGCCAAAACCGAAGCTTCCGGAAATATGAGTATTCCCCGTTTAAAAGAAGTGGCAGCCACCGGAGTCGACTTTATCAGCGTCGGTGCCTTAACTCACTCCGTAACGGCTTTGGACATCAGTATGAATATTCAAAAAAACTAATTTCATGAAATCAGCACTCAAATTATTTATCATCGGATGTCTTGTATTGATTTTCTGTCGATGTAGTATGAACAAAGACAGCTATTTAAAAGACTTCGAAAAGTTTATCACCCAAACAGAAAAAAACTGTACCACCCTGTCCGATCCTGAATGGGAAAAAATACAGGCCCGGTTCAACGATTATACAGAAAAATATTACGAACAGTTTAAAGAGGAATTGAGTGTAAACGAAAAAATATCCATCAGTATTTTAAAATCTAAATTTTCCACGCTCATTCTAAAACGGGAGAGTAAAAAAATTCAGGAAGAAATGAAGATTAAATAATTTCACCTTTTTATCTTTCTTTGTTATCTTTGAAGCAGAAAATTAATATATTATGACGAATACAGAGATTATTGACAGAATCCGGCAACTAAAAAAAGAAAAAAATGCCGTTATTCTGGCACATTACTATACTCGTCCGGAGGTGCAGGATATAGCAGACTATCTGGGGGATTCACTGGGATTATCCCAGGAAGCCGGGAAAACGGATGCCCGGATTATCGTTTTTTGCGGTGTGCATTTTATGGCGGAGACCGCAGCGATCATTTCTCCGGACAAAAAGATCCTGATTCCGGCTTCAGGAGCCGGATGTTCACTGGCTGAAAGCATTACCGGTTATGAATTGCGGGAATGGAAAAAAGCCAATCCTGACGGGATTATTGTAAGTTACGTCAACACGACAGCCGAAGTGAAGGCCTGGACGGATATTTGCTGCACTTCGGCCAATGCCCTGAAAGTCGTACAAAGCATTCCTCCAGATCGTAAGATCTTGTTTGTACCGGACAAAAACCTGGGAGCCTGGATCAGGAAAGTTACCGGACGGGAAATGGAACTCTGGCATGGAGATTGTTGTGTACACGAACGCATCACCACCGACATGATCCTGGAAAAAAGCCGGGACTATCCTCAGGCAGATATCCTCATTCACCCCGAAAGCCACTGTTCGCACGACGAGGCCATTTTAAATCTTCCTCAAGCTTATATGTACTCGACGGCAGGAATGATCAGACATGCAAGCCGGTCGGACAAAAAGCAATTTATCATTGCCACAGAAATAGAAACCATCCATAAACTGAAAAACGATAATCCGGACAAAGAATTTATTCCGGTTCATCCTAAAACCATTTGTGGACAAATGAAAAAAGTAACGCTGGAATCGGTTCTGGAAGCTTTGGAGAAAGAGCAATATGTAGTTGAAGTGGCTGAAGATATCCGTCAGAGAGCCTGGGCCCCTATCGAGAAAATGTTACAAATCAAATAAAACAGCTGTATTCCCAAAACAGGAGTATAAACTATCAGAAAATCAAAAACTATGAATATATCTTTAAATTGGCTGAAAGAATACCTGAAAATAGATTTGAGTGTTGAAAAAGTCTGCGAAATATTGACCAGTATCGGGCTCGAAGTGGGCGGATATGAAAAATTCGAATCTATCCGGGGTGGTTTGAGAGGTCTGGTGATCGGTGAAGTAAAAACCTGTGAAGCCCATCCGGATTCCGATCATTTACACCTGACAACGGTAGATTTAGGAGACGGCCGCCTTACCCCCATTGTTTGCGGAGCTCCTAATGTAGCTGCCGGACAAAAAGTGGTAGTGGCCACCATCGGGACGGTGCTTTACGATGGAGACAAAGAATTTACCATCAAAAAATCAAAAATCAGAGGACAGGAATCCGAAGGAATGATTTGTGCCGAAGATGAAATCGGTATCGGTCATGATCATGCGGGAATTATCGTACTTCCGTCGGATGCCCGGGTAGGTATGCCAGCTGCCGAATATTATCACATTACAACCGATTACACCATCGAGATCGATATTACTCCCAACCGGGTAGACGGCGCTTCTCACCTTGGAGTAGCCCGCGATTTAGCTGCCTATTTACAGCAAACCCAGGAGATTCATTATACCCTTCCTTCCGTAGCTCACTTTGCAGCCGACAGCAATACTGCCGGAATCTCGATCGAAGTGCAGCGTCCGGAAGCTTGTCCCCGATATGCCGGAGTATGTATCGAAGGAGTTAAAGTTCAGGAATCTCCCGAGTGGTTGCAAACGCGTTTGAAAGCCATCGGTTTACACCCGATCAACAATGTGGTAGATATTACGAATTTCATTCTTTTCGAGCTGGGACAACCCCTGCACTCTTTCGATAAAGATAAAATCAAAGGAAATAAAGTGATCGTCCGTAGCTTTCCGACAGGTACCAGATTCACAACACTCGACGGTGTCGAACGTGAACTGAACGAGAACGACCTGATGGTATGTAATACCGAAGAACCGATGTGTATTGCCGGAGTATTCGGTGGATTGGAAAGCGGTATCACCGAAGCTACGACCAATGTATTCCTCGAAAGTGCCTGTTTCGATCCGGTATTCGTACGGAAGACAGCACGTCGTCATGGGCTGAATACCGACGCTTCTTTCCGTTTTGAAAGAGGCACCGATCCGAACATCGTTATTTATGCCCTCAAACGGGCTGCCTTATTGATCAAAGAACTGGGCGGCGGAAAGATTACGTCCGAAATCATCGACATCTACCCGAATCCGGTAGCCGATTTCGAAGTCGAAGTAAAGTATGCCCACATCGATCGTCTGATCGGCAAAAAAATCGGACAAGATACGATCAAAAAAATCCTGAATGCTCTGGAAATAAAGATTGTAAAAGAAGATACCGAAGGGCTTTCGTTGCAGATCCCCCCTTATCGGGTGGATGTTCGCCGCGAAGCAGACGTGATCGAGGATATTTTAAGAATATACGGCTTCAACAATATCGAAGTTCCGGCTAAAGTAAACTCTACTCTGAGTTACAGCGAAAAACCGGATGATTTCCAATTGAAAAATAAAATTGCAGATTTATTGGCCGCTAACGGTTTTAATGAAATCATGAACAACTCATTGACCAAAGCTTCTTATTACGAGCATCTGGAGACTTATCGTCCCGAAGAAACGGTTATGTTGTTCAATCCGCTCAGCTCAGACCTGAGCGCTATGCGGCAAAGCCTGCTATTCGGAGGGCTGGAGACGATCGCCTATAATATTAACCGCAAAAACAGCAATTTACGTCTCTTCGAATTCGGAAAAGCTTATACCTTCCACAAAAAAGAAGGCGAAAATCACCTGAAACAATACAAAGAAGAAGATAAACTGGCCCTTTTCATTACGGGTGATAAAATCCAGGCTTCCTGGAACAGTAAAGAACAAAAGACCGATTTCTTCAATCTCAAGAGTTATGCCGAGATGATCCTGATCCGTTTGGGATTCAAAACCGAAATGCTGACTTTAGAAGAATGTAGTGCCGATATTTACCGCGAAGGGATAAGCTATACACAAAACGGTAAGCACATCGTCACAATCGGCATGCTGAGTCATAAAGTTTTGAAATCGAACGATATCGAACAGGAGGTTTATTATGCCGAGTTTTCCTGGGAAAATATACTGAAAGTGATTAAAAACCATACGATCACCTTTACTCCTATGCCTAAGTTCCCGGCGGTTAAACGCGACCTGGCCTTACTACTCGACAAAAAAATCAGTTTTAAAGAGGTGCGTGACATTGCTTTCCGGACAGAAAAAAGCCTGTTGAAATCAGTGACCTTATTCGACGTTTACGAAGGTGAAAAGCTGGGAGCCGGTAAAAAATCTTATGCGATCAGCTTCACGTTGCAGGACGATGAAAAAACACTTACCGACAAACAGATCGATAAGATCATGAATAAACTGATGGGAACCTACAAACATCAGTTAGGCGCTGAGATCAGATAAACGACCGGTCTGCCCTGATTTTACCGGATGAAAAGAACGATTACTTTTCATCCGGTAATTTTTTATACCCCTATCGCAAACAGAAGCAGGCATTAACTCAAATTTCAATCGTACTTTCGGAACTATTTTTTCAAAAACCAAAAAAAGATTACTATTTTTGGAAAAATGTGTTAACCAAATTTCCAGCTTATGAACAAAATATTTTTAAGTGTACTCCTGCTCCTGCCGGCTTTGTTTCCGGTTCAGGGACAAAGTTGGCGGGCTTTGCAACAACAAGCCCAAAAGCGAGGGGAGCTGGCTTCTGCCAGACAAATCATCCTATTGGACAGTACCGCCGTTTCTGTAGCTCCCAGCGGGACAGGTACCTTTACGATCAACAAGGTTATTCTGGTGCAGAACCGGTCGGGAGCTTTGGCTAACCGGGTACTGAAATACGATTACGATCCCCTGACTGCTTTTGCCGAATTTCATCGGGTGAATATTTACAAAGCAAACGGAGAAGTTCGTCCGGTAGATGTCGGTAAAACACTGGATTATACGGCTCCGGCACGGATGATCTATTGGGGAGCCCGGCAAATCATGCTGGAACTGGGCCGGCTTGACCCAGGAGATATCATCGAATACGAAATACATAAAAAAGGGTTCACCTATGCCCTGCTGACCGATCAACCGGACGAAGAACGGTTCGTTCCTCCTATGCGGGGACAATTTTATGATATTGTTCCTTTCTGGTGTGACGACCCGACCATGCGCAAGGTATATTCCGTTACTCTCCCCCGGGAGAAAGAGATGCAATTCCAATTCTACCAAGGCGAATGTGCTTCTTCTATGCGTTATGAAAACGATCGTAAAGTTTATACTTTTGCCAAAAATAATATGATGCCCGTACGTCGTGAACCCAATATGGTCGATCTGTACGATGCCGCTCCCAAATTAATGATGTCCTCCACGCCACATTGGAAAGATAAATCCCTTTGGTTTCATAAAACCAACGAAGATTACGGCAGCTTCGCCCCTCTCCCCGAAGCCCGGCAAAAAGTGAATGAGCTCATCCGGGGCAAGAAAACCGAAATGGAAAAAATCGCCGTATTAACCCACTGGGTTGCCGATAATATCCGCTATGCCGGAATCACGATGGGAAAAGGAGAAGGGTTTACCCTGCACAATACGAAAATGAATTATACAGACCGTTGCGGTGTATGTAAAGACATTGCCGGCAGTCTGATTTCATTTCTGCGAATGGCAGGTTTCGAAGCCTATCCGGCCATGACTATGGCCGGAAGTCGGGTGGAAAGTATACCCGCCGACCATTTCAACCATTGTGTTGCAGTGGTAAAATTAAGCAACGGTACCTATATGCCTTTAGACCCGACCTGGGTGCCCTTCTGCCGGGAACTTTGGAGCAGTGCCGAACAACAGCAAAACTACCTCCCCGGTGTACCGGAAGGTTCGGATCTTTGTATTACGCCTGTTTCCGCTCCCGAAAACCATTATTTTCGCATCAAAGCCAATAATAAACTGGACAAAAACGGTAAACTAACCGGACAATTCACCCTCACAGCCGAAGGCCAATCCGACCTGAATATACGCCGGATATTCACTACCGGCTGGCAAAGCGACTGGAAAAATTCGATGGAAAGCCAATTGCTGAGTATTTCTCCCAAAGCCAAACTATTGAAAGTAGACTGGAGTAAAAATCCCAAAGACTATCAGGCAGCCCCGATCAAAATCACATTCTGGTATGAAATTCCCGATTATGCAATCATCGGCAACGACGAAATGGCGCTGGTTCCTTTGACTATGCACGGACTTTACGACCAGGTTCGCTCATACCTCCGGATCGACACAGATATTCCGGAACGTCAGTATGGATTTAAAGACGGCTGTTCCCGTTTGGTGGAACTGGACGAGACGATTCAGTTACCTCAGGGATATCGTCTGGTGCAATCCGTCGAAGATAACCGGAAGAGCCCGGCAGCCGATTTTGAAGGCTATATCCGGCAAGAAAACAATAAAATCGATATACACCAAAAACTGGCCTTGAAAAAAAGAGTATATGAAGCCGGGGATTGGAACGGTTTCCGTACAGCCGTAAATGCTCATAAAGCTTTTGGCAATCACCTGATTATTAATAAATAAATCCGATCAGATCCGATATGAAAACAAATACTATAAAAAACCTGTTTTTCTGGATATTCCTCCTTTTCTCCGGTTCTTTGTCAGCCATCCCTTCCGAAGCGGAATTCCGGAAATTAGCAGAAACCTGGACTTTACATCAGGACGGTAGCCAGGAATATCGTTATTACAAAGAGCTGACCCTCTTTACCCATACAGCGATGAACTCTACTTATGGCCAGACTTTTATCACTTATAATCCCGATTTTCAGGAATTAAAGATACATAGTGCCTACGTAAAACAAAAGGATGGAACGACGATCCAAACTCCGGACAATGCCTTTGTCGAAGTATTGCCTGCCGGTGCAGCGGATGCTCCGGCCTATAATCGGTTGAAAGAAATGGTCATCGTACATACAGGACTTGAATTAGGAGCTACGATCTATCTGGATTATTCGGTTATTTCCAAGGCAGGGTATCTCCCGGCAATCGATGTATGCAAACCATTAGAAGAAAGTTCACCGATAAAGGAATACAGCCTGACCTTCAATTTACCGGCCTCCGTTATTCCGCATTATGCCCTTCTTCAGCTAAAAGCGCAACCCCAAAAATCGCAACGACAAGACAGGCAGCAACTGAAATGGACATTCCGCAATCTACCGGCCCGATCGAGAGAACAGGGTACCGGTTTACAGAACGGTGATCTGGCCGGAATTCTGTTTACCACTTATCCCACAGCTGCACAGGCTTTACAAAACCTTTACCGGCAATTCGATCCGGCTCCCACCCCACAGATACAGGAGTTAGTACAACTCATAACCGAGGGATGTCAGTCGAATTCAGAAAAAATAACCCGTATCCAACAATATATTCAAACGGAGCTGAGCGATTGTCCGCTCTCCCTCTCTGAAACCGGTTTCCGATTCCGTCCTTCGGCCGAAGTGATCCGGACAGCTTATGGAACTGGTATAGAAAAGGTTAATTTGATGACCAACTTATTACGGGTTGCCGGAATAAAGGCAGTACCTGCAGCCGCTTATTCCATCCCTTCGGAAACAGACAACTGCGGTCTGAATGCAATCCGGGAATTTGTCATATTAGCCGAGGCTGACGGACGACCTTATCGGTTGAGCGTCCAAAATGCCGATCCGGCTGCAACAGACTGCACTTTCCTTGTCGATTTAGCCGAAGGGAAGAAATCGCTTCCTGATCCCCCTATCGCTTCGATCGGTTATCAGGCTTCGATCGTCATCACTCCCCAACAAGAAGCCGATATGGACATCAAAGCTACCCTCAATAATCTATTGATTCCCTATACTTCCAACTACGCCGGTACCTTACTACCCGGTATTCGGGAATATACTGTCACTCCGGGTGAAAAAACGACGACTATTTCCGGTAAAGGAAAAGCGGGATTGAAGCAGGAAGAAAATTATTACTTTTTTTATCTTCCTGTCTGTTATAAAGGAATAACGGGAAAATCCTATGCCTATTACAACACTTCCCGGTCAAAGAATTTATATTTACCGGCTTCGGTAGACGAAAATTATTCTTATGATATCCAGCTTCCTGAAAATCTGACTCTTTGTACACCGATTCAAGAAAAGAAAATCGATAACCCTATCGGTAGTTTCAAAATAACGCTGACTTCCGAAGGTTCTAGTCTCCACATCGAGCTAGCCCTTCAAATCAAAAAGCAACTCATAACGCCGGCCGAATATCCGGCTTTCCGTTCTTTGATAACGGAATGGACCGACCGGACCCGTAAACCGATACTTTTCAAAACGGTACAATAAATACGAAACGCCCCCAAAGCCGAGGCCTGAGTTCTAAATGACACTGAACTCAGGCCTTTGCGTTTTTACAAAAGTTGAAAGAACGACCAAGGTTACAACGGTTAGGCTTAATTTCTGAAACTTTTGCAACCATTGCAACTATTAACCGGAAAAGTAGCTCGCATCAACTTTTCTACTTCAGAATCGTTACATGATAAGAAAATTCAATTTCAAATTGAAAGTAAATCAAATTGAATTCAAAAACATTATTATTCAATCTGTTAAACTTTATTGCAAAGTTAACTGGGAACAAGAATTGTTTTATTTTTACAGTCAAAAATAGATCTGATATGCACCATTCAAACCATAGAATCGGTTTTAAATCCAAATTCGGGGCTATAGCAGCTTTAGCAGGTTCGGCAGTCGGTTTAGGAAATATCTGGAAATTTCCCTATGTGGCAGGTACAAACGGCGGAGGAGCTTTTTTACTCGTCTATATATTCTTTACCATAGCCATAGGCTTACCGGTGATGTTGGCCGAATTTTCTTTAGGACGTCGTTCCCAACAAAATGCACTCGGTACTTTCCGCGTATTGGCACCGGGCACGAAGTGGTTTTTGTTCGGTCTCCTCTCGATTATTGCAGCCACTCTGATCCTTTCGTTTTATGGAACGGTTTCCGGCTGGACGCTCGAATATGTGTGGTTGTCGATAAGTAACTCCTTTCACGGGCAAAGTGCAGAAGATATAAATTCCATTTTCACCAATTTCATTTCCCATCCTTACAAAGCACTTCTTTGGCATATCGGTTTTATGTTCCTTACCGGAGCGATTATCATGGGAGGGGTGCAAAAAGGGATAGAAAGGTATTCCAAACTGATGATGCCCCTACTGTTTATCATCATTATTGCGTTGAGTATTAATTCTATGACTTTAAGCGGTTCGGCAGAAGGCTTGAGATTCTTATTCTTTCCCAAACTGTCCGAGCTCACCGCCGATAGTATTTTATCCGCTTTAGGTCAGGCTTTTTTCTCACTTTCTGTGGGGATGGGTATTCTGCTGACTTATGCTTCTTATATTCCTAAAAACGACAATCTGACCGGTATCTCCCTGAAAGTAATTATCACCGATACCCTGGTTGCCATTTTAGCGGGTATCGCTATTCTGCCGGCCGTATTTTCTTTTCATATCGATCCACAAGCCGGTCCGGGATTGGTTTTCCTGACTCTCCCTAAAGTATTTCAGGGACTGCCTGCAGGTGAAATTTGGGCGATCCTTTTTTTCATCCTGCTCACTTTCGCCGCCCTGACTTCCGCCATATCTTTACTGGAAGTGCCGGTAGCCTATCTTGTTGAAGAAAAGAAACTGAAACGCCCCTGGGCTACGGTAATCGCCACGCTGGTCATCACTTGTATCGGTAGTTTCAATACTCTCTCATTCGGACCCCTCCGCCATGTACAAATTTTCGGAATGAGCCTTTTCGATGCCTGTGATTATCTGTGTTCGAATATATTACTTCCTTTGGGAGGTATTCTGATTTGTATCTTCGCCGGATGGTACCTGGATAAAAGCCTCCTCTACAGTGAAATCAGCAACAACGGCAGTTTGAAAACCCGCTTCTTCCGGCTCTATACTTTTATTCTCAAATATATAGCCCCTATCTGTATATTCCTGATCCTCCTGAACGTACTGGGAATCATTTAAAAAGTAAAAGGCTATAAGCTAAAAGCTATAGGCTATAAGCTAAAAGCTAAAGGCTATAAGCTAAAAGCTAAAAGCTATAGGCAGTTCGAAATATATGCTTATAGCCTTTAGCCTTTAGCTTATAGCCTTTAGCCTTTTACCTTTTTCAACTCTTCCCGCAGAAATTTACCGGTCTCCGATTTTTTGCATTCAGCTACCTCTTCGGGTGTACCTGTAGCCACGATCTTTCCTCCTTCTTTCCCCCCTCCAGGTCCCATGTCGATCAGATAATCGGCCACTTTAATAACATCGAGGTTATGCTCGATAACGATGACAGAATTTCCTTTATTCACCAGTTTCTGTATAACCTCCAACAGTATATTGATATCCTCGAAATGCAATCCCGTAGTCGGTTCGTCGAGAATATAAAGTGTCTTTCCGGTATCTTTCTTTGCCAGTTCAGCCGCCAACTTGATTCGTTGTGATTCTCCACCGCTCAAAGTCGTACATTGCTGGCCCAGTTTCACATAGCCTAATCCCACATCCTGAAGCACCTTCAGCTTTTGTTGCAAGAAAGAGACATTTTCGAAAAACTCGACTGCCTGATTGATCGTCATATTCAGCACATCGCCGATCGATTTTCCGCGATACCTCACTTCCAGGGTCTCTTTATTATATCTCTTTCCATCGCAAGCTTCACAATGCACATACACATCCGGCAGGAAATTCATCTCTATCGTCTTCACTCCGGCTCCCTTACACTCTTCACAACGTCCGCCGGGAATATTGAATGAAAAACGTCCGGCTCCATATCCGCGAATCTGAGCTTCCGGCAACTTCTCGAAAATCTTACGTATATCGGTAAAGATACCGGTATAGGTCGCCGGATTCGAACGGGGGGTACGGCCCAAAGGACTTTGATCCACCACCACTACTTTATCGATATGTTCGATTCCCCCGATAGCTTTATAAGGAAGAGGCGAGGTAATCGCGCGATAGAACTTTTCGGTCAGGATCGGATGCAAAGTCCCGTTGATCAACGACGACTTGCCACTTCCACTGACTCCCGTCACACATACCAACATCCCTAAAGGAATGCTTACATCTACTTTTTTCAGGTTATTCCCCGTACATCCTTTCAAGGTCAGGAATTTTCCGTTTCCTTCCCTTCTTTTTTCGGGTATCTGTATTTTTTTGGTACCATTCAGATATTGAGCTGTCAGACTATCGCTCTTTTTAATATCGTCGATCGTACCGATAGCGGTAACTTCTCCCCCTTTCCTACCGGCTTTTGGGCCCATATCGACAATATAATCCGCACTTTCCATCATCTCCCGGTCATGTTCCACTACGATCACCGAATTTCCATTATCCCTCAATTGTTGCAGGGAATGGATCAGCCGCCGGTTGTCTTTTTGGTGCAAGCCGATACTCGGTTCATCCAGAATATACAACACATTTACCAACTGTGAACCGATTTGAGTAGCCAAACGTATCCGCTGCGATTCCCCGCCGGACAAAGTCATAGATTGACGATTCAAAGACAAGTATTCCAAGCCCACATCCAAAAGGAACTTCAACCGGGTACGGATTTCTTTAAATATCTCTCCGGCAATCTGCCGTTGTTTGTCTTCGAGCTGTGCTTCGGTGGTACATACCCATTCATACAAATCGCTCAGTTCCATAGAAGCCAGTTCAGCAATATTTTTACCGGCAATCCGGAAATTCAAAGCTTCCTGATTCAGGCGCTGCCCGTTACATACGTCACATTTTACAACCGAAATAAACTGTTCGGCCCATTTATTCGCTTTTTTCGAAGTGCTATTCTCCTCCTGCATAGTGACATACTTGATAATACCTTCGAAATTATAAAGCGAATTGGAAGAGACACCCAAAGCTGTATTCTCTAACCGGATTTGTCCGGGATAACCATACAGGATATCCGTCAAAGCCTCTTCCGAAAGCTCCCGGATCGGAGTATGCAATTCATAGCCATGTTTTTTCAACACCGTCTCTATTTGCCAAAAAAGAATGCTATTTTTATATTTTCCCAGCGGTTCGATCCCTCCTTCATAAATCGAAAGCGCATTATTAGGAATGACCTTATCGATATCGGCCGCATTCACATACCCCAACCCTTTACATTTGGGACAAGCTCCGTGAGGGGAATTAAAAGAGAAAGAATGAGGAGCAGGATCCCGGTAAGAAATCCCGGTATCCGGACACATCAGATGCCGGCTATAGTATTTAATATCCCCACGATCCAACGGTTTAACCATCATCACCCCTTTACCGTTTTTCATGGCGGTAGCCACCGAGCTTTTCAGGCGTTTCAAATCGATATGGTCGACAATCATCTTATCGATCACAATCTCGATATCATGGATTTTATACCGATCCACACTCATACCGAGTCCGATTTCACGGATCTCCCCGTCTACCCGTGCCGAAATGAATCCTTTCTTCCGTAAATTTTCGAAAAGCTCTTTGTAATTTCCTTTCCGTCCTTTCACTACCGGTGCTAAAAGCAGAATCTTTTTTCCAGCGAAATCTTTCTGAATCAATTCGATGATCTTCTCATCCGTATATTTCACCATCCGGCTCCCTGTAACATAAGAATAAGCCTCGCCGGCACGTGCGAAAAGCAAACGCAAAAAGTCATAAACTTCGGTCGTCGTACCTACTGTCGAACGGGGATTCTTATTAGTCGTTTTTTGTTCGATAGAAATAACCGGACTCAATCCTGTAATTTTATCGACGTCCGGACGTTCCATCCCTCCCAGAAACTGACGGGCATAGGCCGAAAAAGTCTCCATATACCTACGCTGTCCTTCTGCATATATCGTATCGAAAGCCAGAGACGATTTCCCACTCCCGCTCAATCCGGTAATGACAGTCAGACTATTCCGCGGAATAGTCAAATCTATATTTTTCAGATTATGCTCACGTGCACCGTAAATGACAATCTGTCCCTCTTCTTCCTGAAATTCTTTCATTTTTTCAATCCTTACAAATAACTTGCAAAGTTAAGGAAAAAACAACAAACAGGAAATAAAAGGTTTTAAGTAAAAGGTAAATAAAATAAAAAAAGGGAGACATTTTCGTAGATTCTTTATATCGGAAAATAGTGGGATTAATGAAAAGATGTTATTATATGTGCGTGCGTCTGTGTGGTGTATATGTGCGTGGTGTATTATTCCCGTAGATCACTTTCCAAAATATAAAGAACTTTTCCGAAAATCAGCTTGTTGATAAGCTTCCTCTCCCTCGTGGTGTGTGCTAAATAATCTTAATCTAAATAACAGCTAAAATAAAATCATAAATTCAATCATCATTTACACCCTCTTCTACGGGCAAAACCAACCCGAGGTTACCATTTTTCGATTATTTTTGAAATAAAATATTCACCATTATCATATCATACGAATAATCAACCACTTATTTTTCTCTCTATTGTTCCAGTAAAAGGCAGGTATATTTTTTTCTTTCTATTCCGAGTTCGGTTTTTGTGTCATCAGAACAAGTCATCCTATCGGCAGACGGATACCTGGGTTACCCGGTCGGAACAGTTTTCTATAAGGTATCGATTTCTTAGTTGATTTATAATGTAAAGTTCCGGGAAATCATAATCAGACTCGAAATAAAAACCTATCTTTGTGAGGAAAAACACACGAACGGCATGCAAAGCCTATTGGTTATTCTGATTGTAATTACAGGTATAATTTTACCTACTCAAGTAAAAGGAGAAAGGGAAGATTATATTTTATTAATCAGTTCATACAATAGTAATTCAAGCTGGGCAAAAACGCTCGAGGTCTCATTCCGTCAAGAATTAAAAAAAAACGATTGCCCCTACCCGGTATATAGCGAATATTTAAATACCGATTGTTTGCTTCACCGGAAATCTGGATTCAAAGTACCCGTTTCATTTTGAACAATCATCGGTTACATCCCCCCAAAATGGTTATCCTCATCGCGGATGCCGCCTGGATGGCCTATCGGTATACACGTCAGGACTCCTGGAAAAATGTAGATGTTCTACTAGTCGGAGTAAAAAAATATAGTTTAGACCTGAGTGAATACCTTCACCCTACCCGATTGTCTGCCCATAACTTTCAGCTTACCCAAGATTTATGCCGATCTTATAATGCCACCGGAATTACCGAAGATATATACATCCCGCAAAACATACAGCTCATGCAGGCTTTACGTCCTGATTTACAAGAAATCGCCGTTATCGGAGATTGCCAGTTTTTCGGGATTTATTCTACCCTTCTGGTAAAAAAATACCTTCAGGAATATCCTTCCGATCTGAAATTCACTTTTCTGGACGGCCGTTTCCTTTCGACCAACACGCTATATGAACGTTTGCAGCATCTTTCGCCGAATACCGGTATATTACTGACTGGCTGGATGCAGGATGCAGAGGGGTACTTATACGATCATGAAAAAGTACACCATAATATTTGCCAATTGGCTCCGACTCCCGTATTCTCTGTCACGGATTGGGGGAATAACAATATCGATTATATCGGAGGATATTATGCTGAAAGTTTCGATTACGGGGTTTTATTGTCGGAGCTGGCCCTCCGGGTTCTCGGCGGAGTACCGGCTAAAGCTATTCCCCTCCAGAGCAATACTCAATCCCTCGGTGTACATATCAATGAAACTCTATTGGAAGCCAATCATTTAAACATCGGCAATTGTAACACCTCCCGGCTCTATTTCTATAATCGGCCTCCGACCTTTTGGACTAAACACCGGACACTCCTGTTGTTGTGCGGTGGTAGCCTGGGGGGTGGTATTCTCATTTATCTGGTCATTTTCACTTCATTACGATTTGTTTTTTATCGGAAAAAATTGGACAAAACACAAAGTGAAATCGATACTTCCATGAATAACCAGGAACATTTATCCGCAGCCTTACGGGTTTTCCTGGAAGCTAAAAATGAAAAGGAGTCCGTGGAAAAAATTCTGCAAAGGATGTTGAAAGAACTGGAAGCAGACCGGGCTTATATTTTCGAGTTCGATATGCAACACAATACCAGCAAGAATACATATGAAATTTGTGCCGATACGGTCCCCCCTCAAATCGAATATCTTCAGCATATTCCCAACGAGGATATTCCGTGGTTGTATAGTCAGATGCAGGAAGATAAGCTATTGATCACCGAAGACCTGCGCGTGACACAAAAAATCAAATTTGAAAAAGAGCGCCACCTCCTGCTGGAGCAAGGAATTATCTCTATGTTCGTCGCCCCCCTTCATGTGAACAACCAATTGTGGGGATATGTCGGGGTCGACTACGTCCGGCAAGTCCGCCCTTGCAGCCAGCAAGATAAAATCTATTTGCAAACCCTGGCCCAAATTTTATGTATAGGCATCGAACATTTCCGCAGTGAAAAACGAAATACCCAATCCAAACGACGGGTAGCGGAACTCGAATCACTTTTCAGTTTTGCTTCGATCCAGGCCCATATCGGAGTAGCTCAATGGAACGTATCTACTCGCCAGGGATTTGCTACCGATCAGTGGTTTATCAATTTAGGAGAAACCACCCGGGATATCACACAAGTGATCGATACTTACCGATATATGCATCCGGAAGACCGGACAGCATTATTACAATTTATCGACGAAGCTGCTCAGGGGCAAGCCCATACTTTCGGCAGACATGTCCGCATCCGCCAGAACAACGAATGGCATTGGTATAAATATCATGCCTCTCTTCGTGATCCTCATGCTTCCGGCGAACAAGTCGAACTGGTCTTTCTGAGTGCAGATATCGATAATCTGAAAAAGATCGAAGCGAATTTGATTCAGGCAAAAGCCAAAGCAGAAGAATCGGATCGGTTGAAATCCGCTTTTATTGCCAATATGAGTCACGAAATCAGAACTCCGCTCAATGCCATTGTCGGTTTTTCAAATCTACTGGCCAGCGAAATGGACTTCAGCGAAGAAGATAAGGCCGAGTATACCCGGATTATCTCTGTCAACAACGACCTTTTGCTGCAACTGATCAACGACATTTTGGACATCTCCAAGATTGAAGCCGGTGTGATGGATTTTACGGAAAACACAGTGGAACTGAATCAATTTTTTCAGGAAATCGAATCCGTCTTTCAACTAAAAGCCAAAACCGGTATCGAAATTAAATTCATACCAGAACAGGCTGAAGAGTATGCAATCAAAATCGACCGTATACGCCTCAATCAGGTGATTTCTAATTTCCTGAACAATGCGTTGAAATTCACCCGACAAGGCCACATTTTTTTCGGCTACCGACTCCGGGAAAAAGATATTTACTTTTATGTAGAAGATACCGGAATCGGTATTCCGAAAGATCAACAAGCCAGTGTCTTCCGTCGCTTTGTCAAATTAAACAATTTCATCCAGGGAACAGGATTAGGCCTATCGATCTGTTCTACTATCATCGACAAATTCAACGGAAAAATCGGAGTAGAATCGGAACCGGAGAAAGGATCGACTTTCTGGTTCACGATTCCCAGGGATTAGGCCGGAAAACCACTGTTCCCAGTTAAAACAGTCAACCCCAATTTCTGATCTCCTTGAATTACAACAACTTTTGTAACCGTTGAACGGTACTCTTCGTTTAGAAGCTTTCAGTTTGTAAGTTATTTATGAAATCTTCTGCACCGAACACATAAAGTTTATACACTTTGATAAACTCAAAAACGAACATTTTTACTTGGTTTTCAACGACTTCTATAAGGAGAGCAGGTCAAAGTCGTAATCTTTTGAAAATTATTACTTTAAATTTCGGGAAAAATAATACCTTTACGCCGGAGATAGCTATTCTTTCAACCAATTTAAACGTTCCTTTTTTCAGTGAACTATATATTCCGGGGTACGTTTACATGAAAAAACAAATCTTATGCTTGAAACTTTACAGCAATTAGACCAACAGCTGTTGTTAACACTGAACGGCTTACATTCTCCCTATTGGGATAGTTTTATGTGGCTTTTTACCGGAAGATTTATCTGGATCCCGATGTACGCTACGATTCTCTATATACTCTGCAAAAATTTTAATGTATATGTGACTTTACTCACGGCCGTCGCCATTGCTTTAACCATCACCTATGCCGATCAGCTATGTGCCACCTGGATACGTCCCGCAGTCGAGCGTTTGCGTCCTTCGAATCTCAACAATCCTTTATCCGAATTTGTTCATATCGTAAACGGGAAACGGGGAGGCAGTTATGGGTTCCCTTCCTGTCATGCCTCCAATTCCTTCGGGTTAGCCTTCTTCCTGCTTTTTTTCTTCAGACAACGTTGGTTAAGTATTTTCATTCTATGTTGGGCCGTCCTGAATTGTTATACCCGCATCTATTTAGGTGTACATTACCCGGGCGACTTATTGGCAGGTATGTTCGTCGGGCTGAGTGGTGCGCTGATCTTCTATTATTTACTACGCTATACCCTTCGCCAAAAGAAAATCGCCGGATTATTGAAATACGACGAACACAACCGTTATCTGATCGAACACCCGAAAGAGATCGCCCATACCCGCCTCACGATCTATATCGGATTGATTACCACAGGAATCATAGCGACAATCTCCCCTCTGATCACCCTGCACCCATAAAATGATACAACCGTCCCATCGTCATAATGCCTGGTAGTAGGAAACAAAGGGACGGGGGTAATGTTTCACAAACACATCAGTCTCTCCACAGCAACGACAGGCTACTATCAGACGACGGCGCATAAAGGCTCGCTTCTGATAAAGCAATTTACCCGACTTAATTACGCTCTCTACATACAAACTGAAAGTATTCGACTGAAGAGGCACTTCAATTAAACGGACACCGCTATGCCCCGACTCCATCGCCTTATCCCACTCAGGAATCAATTCAACTGCAGGTAAGGCAGAGGATTTCGCCGCTACCCGATCTGTAAAGCGTAAGGGAGCCAGATCGGTGGCATTTTCTTCAAAATAATAACGGGCATCCCTTATTCCAAAATCTTTAAACTCAACCTCTCCCGTTGTCGGAGGTATTCGTTCTAACTCATCGGAACAGGAAATAAAGAAGGATAAGAATATCCCGAAAATCAATAATTTTTTTCTTTTCATAAATCATTTACATTTCATACATTACTCACTTCATTCATTTTTTTCTCTCATCAGCACCTCCTTTTTAAAAATAAAACATACTCCATTTACCAAAAACAGATCTTACCATCCGTATAAGTGAAAATCCGTTCTTCCTTTCCGGTAGTCAAATCCCTTAACCATAGCAGGGCATTGGCAGGTATTTCACTGAATTCCACCCACCTTTCAGTGGCCTCCTTTACTCCCAGCGAACACCATCCCGAGCCGTCATGATAATTCAATTCATACCAATGGCCAGGATATACACTATTGCCATCGTTACGTAATAAACACTCTATACCCGACAAGGAAACTTTTTTGCCCATATCCCATTGTAAAATGTAATTCCGATCCGAAAAGGCATAAGAAATCGGATTATCATCGAAAGCAGGGGAAGAAGCGGTGAATCCCGGAACATTTTGCAGGGGTTTTATACTTTCCCCTTTCGCGTTATATAATATACATTCACCTACATAAAACGGCCTTCGGGAACATATTCTCCAGTATCGGTAGGATTGGGAAGAACCGGTTTTTATTTCAGCCCATTGTAATTCGGAGATATATTTAAACACGCCGATACTGTCTTTCCGTCGGAAAGAGGGATCATTGGAAGCTTCCACCACCGAATTCAAAAACGGTCGGTTGGCCGACCTTAGCATGAGCCTTGAAGGATACTTCCGCTTCAGTTTTAACGTGAGCAGGTGAGTGGTGTCGGGTTGTAACAGCTGCACTTTTCCGGTCAAATCCAATAGAAAAGGATAAGAAACGGCAACAGCATCCCCGTCCGGATAAATCAACGGCAAATATACAATACCACACCCGACATCTTTAAAAAGAAACCGTCCTTCCCGAAGTCCGGCATAAGCGACAGGTTCCCATTTCAAGTTATTGAATACACTCAAATACCCATAGGTAACGGATACCGGTTCGAGGGGTGTCACCGTGACATCTTTCACCCGGGTATAGCAGGAAGTCACGTCCCGGTAAAAAGGACTTCGGAAAAAAGGAGGAATGTATTCGCTTTTACCGGTGTCCGGAGCAGGATTACGGGTAAAAGTCTGGCGATAAATCTTACCCTGTTTATTAACCTCAAATGCCAACTGTTGTATACTGTTCATCTGTCTGTTATCTATCATCACCGACCAGCAATGTCTGTCATTCCGGGTCGGGAAAGCCGGATTCAGGTCCAGAGCAACCGGACACAGTGTAAGCCTGGCCAACCAGCTTCTGAGCATAGCCAGGCTCACACATCCCGTCAGATTATAGTTGATAAGATTTCCCCGGTACAATACTTTTGCCTCCCGGGGAATCCGGCCATTAAAAATCTGAGACAACCCGATGCCTGTTGCCACTTCGTTGCCGATATCGTCATAGTTCAGTAAATCGGCAATATCGGTGTTGAATATCGAATCCTGCAACCTGAAAAGTTGCTGGGGACGTTCGTGTCCAACCCGGTAGGGCAATACATACTCACACAATTGACCGAACAGCAAGTTTTTTAACCAGGGTCTTTTTCGGATGGCACTAAAAGTCGAGTCGATATAAGTAATCAGAAAATTACTATCCAATTGTTCGATATCTTCATACCGCACCAACCCTTCCGTTGCACCGGGTTGTTGAAAGAATGCTTCGTACAAAGTCGCTTTAAAAATGAAGCTTTGTCCACAGTAAACCGAATCGATCCATTGTTTATAAACATCGAGGGCCTCTCCCTCATACCAGCCATGCCCCGGCATGTTAGCGATCAGATAGCAGGCAGCCCGGTATTTCAACGAATCGGCAGGATGCAAAGAATAATGTTTTAATACCTGCTCCAGCTGCATCCTGTTTTTCCCGCTTTTACTCAATGCCTGTTCCAATGGTGAGTCGGACGTGCAGCTGATAAAAAAACAACTCCAGCACACAAAGAAAAAATAATATTTGCTCATATATGTCTTACTCTTTGGGTCGATAATTCTGTAAGAAAATTCTTGCCTGATTTCTAATCCGCAAAACCGAGGTATTGACTACTTTCACTTGCATAGACAACATATATTCGGCCTGTATGGCTGCCTGACCGGGAGAGCCGTCAGCCCGGTAGAGATTGAACAAATGATAATGCGGAACTATATAGGCCGGAGTCATAAAAGAAGCGGAGAGATAAGCCTTTTCAGCTTCTGCATTCCTGCCAGCCTGCTGATAGCACATCCCCAAATCGCACACCAGCCGGGAGGATGGTTTTAAAGCACAGGCATTTTCCAGCACCGGCAGGGCTTCCGCATATTGCCGGTGATTGAATAATGTCTTTCCGTAACAAAGTACAAAATCAGCATTTCCCTGCAGATACCGGTAAGAGTTTATCATCCCTGTTCCGGTCAGAACCGATACATCCGATTGTGCTTCTGACAGAAGCCTGTCCGCCCTCTTTTCCTGCCTGTATTCAAAACAGATAAAGACCGGTAAGGAAAGAAGGAACAGGCCGGCAACAAATCTGTACCCGGTTTTCCATCTCCCCTTTATAAGGACCGGAGACGACACATTTCCGGCAATTACAGCCAAAGCAGCAACAGCGATAGTTATAATCAAACCGATCGAAAAAGGGTAGCTGAAAAAACCGAAACTCAGGATTGCCAGAAATACGGAACCCGCATCACGGGATTTTTGATTTCCACGGAAAGAGTGACGGCATCCGGTAAAAATCAGGAGAACAAAGAGAACAAAACCTGCAATTCCCGTTTCAAAAAGTATCCGGAGAAATTCGTTAAAAGCATACACATTATTTCCGGCAACGTTTGCATAAGCAGAAACGGAATGTTCCCTAAACCATCCGGCCTGTAAAGGCATATATAAAGCCTCGAGACTGCCATGGCCCAACCACAATGCTTCCGGCAGTTTACTTCCGATAACCTGCCAGATTAAAAATCTGCCTTGCACGGAATCCGGCCGCATCCGGAATCCGGCATAGATTCCAATTAATAGAATGACCGACAGTAGTATAAACGACAAGTAGTTCGGATACCGGTATTTTTGCCGGGCTGCTTTCCACAGTATACCCGTAACCAAAGCAATCCAGGATGCCCGGGAATTTATGGCCAGTATACCATAAAGCAAAAGTAAAAAATTCAGCAACCAGCACACCTTCCACCCGATGCCGAACTCTTTCTTAAAAGAACAGATCCCTGCCAGAAAGGAAAGTACTAAAAACAATGCGAGTATAGAGGGATTGAAAAAACATCCCGTACCCTTCAGTAAATAATGGTAGGAGGGCAGGAAATCCGTGATTTGTAAAATATACCATATTCCTTGCAGCCCACCTGCAAAAAATAGCAGGATAAAAAATGTACTGCCCGACTTTATATTCCTTGCATAAACATATAACAGGAGCAGCATAACGGTATAAAGGGGAACATTCGGATTAAATACCCGGTCGGTTATCAAAATACGACTTCCGTAATAGAGGACGAATAAGCCGAATATCAAATCCAATTCATTTAATCTGAATTGCCGTTTTCTGAGAATCTTCATCCCCACCCATAAAGCAATAACTATAAAACCGCCGAACCTTGCAGTCGATCCTGTTAAATAGACGTCGACAGGCCAAAGGACCGGGCATAAAAACAGCAGGAAGCCTACCGGGAAATACTCAACGCAAATCCCCTTACAAAATTTCAATTTATTTTGCATATAAAACAAAACATAAAAAGGCATGGCATTTTGACACACCTGAAAAAATCAGCACCTTGATGTATTTTATTAAAATTCTATTACAGAATATTACATTTCAAATATATTACACCGATTGAAGTCAAACAAATATTCAATATTCTATAATATACCAAAGATTAAAAAACAGAGAATTAAAGTTTTGCTCTTTCAGGAAAAGGTATCCTTTTTATCACAAGAAAATCAGGATCATAAAGGCCAGATTGCCTAATTGGGTCAGTGCTGCTTTGGTCAGACAGCCGTAGAGGCTCATAACGGCAAACGTGCCGACGGTGACGAAAAAGGTTGAAGCGATCGATTCGGTCGTGAATACCAGAAAATGAATGGAGAAAGTGATCTCTCTACCATTCGATTTCCTTCAACCCATGTTCCCGTAGATATTGATTTGTGCGGCTGAACTGGTGATTGCCGAACCATCCGCCCCGGTTAGCGGAAAGCGGGGAGGGGTGTACGCATTTAAGTACCAGGTGCCGGTCGGTATCGATAAATGCGCCTTTGCGTTGGGCATAGGATCCCCACAACAGGAATACCAGGTGTTCTTTCTTTTCTGCGATCTTGCGGATAACGGCATCGGTGAAAGTTTCCCAGCCTTTGTTCTGGTGCGAACCGGCCTGGTGGGCCCGTACGGTAAGCGTTGCATTGAGCAGCAGTACCCCCTGGTCCGACCAGCGTTCCAGGTTGCCCGAACGGGGAACAGGAGTACCCAGGTCATCGTGTATTTCTTTAAATATATTTTGCAGGGAAGGCGGTTGCTCGATACCTTCGGGCACGGAAAAACAAAGGCCGTGCGCCTGTCCGGGACCGTGGTAAGGATCCTGGCCGAGGATAACGACTTTCGTATTGTCTACCGTGCAATGGTTGAATGCATTGAATATCAGTTTGCCGGGAGGGAAAATCCGGGTTTGGGCGTATTCGTTTTTTACAAAAGCGATCAGTTCGGCAAAATACGGTTTGTCAAATTCTTCCTGAAGCAGTGCTTTCCAGGATTCTTCAATTTTAACGTCCATATGGAATAAGTTTTACCTTGATTTCAAATAGTTTCGGCCACCGTTTCCCGGTGACATAAAAAGTTCCTTTCCCGGCATTCCACGCGATACCGTTCAGCACATCGTCTTTGTCGTCTAGCCGGGCTTTATCGGCGGCAGGCAAGAGTCCGGGCAGGTTCAGCTCGCCCCGGACAATGCCGGTTTCCGGATCGATAACGACAATCCGGTCGGTCAGCCACACATTCGCCCAGATCATACCGTCTACGTATTCCAGTTCGTTCAGTTGGTCTACCGGACCGTTATGATCGTATACTTCTACTTCTTTCAGTATATTGAACGTCGACGGAGCGATATGGTAAAGCTTGTTGCTGCCGTCGCTCATGATCAGGTGGTCTCCGGCCGTAGTAATCCCCCAACCTTCGGAATTATAATTGAAGGTCGATTCCAGGGTAAAAGTTTTCAGATCGTAAATGAAACCTTTGCGTGAACGCCAGGTGATCTGGTAAATTTTATCTTCATATATCGTGATCCCTTCTCCGAATAACTGACTGTCGATATTTAAGACCGATAGAGTTTTACCGGTTTGCATGTCTGTTTTACGAATAGATGATTCGCCATATTGCCCCGTCCCTTCGTACATGAAACCGTCCTGATAGATCAAACCTTGCGTATAGGCTTTCGGATCGTGAGGAAAAACGTTGACTACTTCATAACTGTAAATGGCCGGAGCCTGATCGGGTTTCACCCGGATCGTCGTTGTCGCGATTCCCCGTTTGTTGTCCGGATGCCATGCCATCACTTTGATGGTCATATTGCCGGTTTTACCTTCAGGTATCCGGTAAGTAAAACTCCGGTCCTCTTTACCGGCCGTTGCGATTTGCTGGCCGTCGATATAGAAGGCGGCAGAATCGACAGGGAAACGGTCCTTGCTTTCAAAACCGATAACGATCTCCTCGTTGAAAGCATACATCTTATCTTTCCCGGGCGATGTAAGTTGAATACTTTTCACATACCTCACCTCGTCTTTCGGAAGTTCTGCAGCCAAAGGAGTTTTTTTTTCTTTGTTCGCCGTTTTATTCCCTCCGCAGGAACAGATGAAAAAGGCACATAATATGTAAAAAAAACAGGTCATCCGCTGTTCGTATCTGTTCAATTTTCTACCAGTTCCCATTCATATCCCTCTTTGGTATCCTTAATGGCGACTCCGGCTGCTTTCAGTTCGTCCCTGATCTTGTCGGAAGTGGCCCAGTCTTTCTTTTGCTTGGCTTCTGTACGGATAGACATCACCATATCCAATATTTTCCCCAGCACTTCGTGATCCTGGCTCACCGATTCGCTTTCGGCCTTCAGTCCCAGGATATCGAATACATAATCCTGATACAGTTTTTTCAATTTAGCCAGATTACCGGCGTCTATCTTCTCGTTTCCTGCCACCAGTGAATTGATCATCCGTACTCCGTCGAACAAGTGGGAGATCAGGACCGGTGTGTTGAGGTCGTCATCGATCGCTTCTTCACATTGGGTGATCAGTTCATCCACATCTACCGTATTACCGGCCGAAGCTTTCACTTTGTCCAGTGCCCGGACCGCTGCCATCAGGCGTTCATATCCCTTTTGGGCGGCTTTCAGGGCCTCGTTCGAGAAATCCAGCGGACTCCGGTAGTGGGCCTGCAGGATAAAGAAACGGACGGTCATCGGGGAATAGGCTTGCTCGAGCACATCGTTTTCTCCCGAAAAGAGTTGGTCCAGGGTGATGAAATTCCCCAGCGATTTGCCCATTTTCTGTCCCTTGATAGTGACCATATTGTTGTGCATCCAATATTTCACGGCTTCGTGTCCGTAGGCAGCCGTACTTTGGGCAATCTCACATTCGTGGTGGGGAAACTGCAGGTCCAGCCCGCCGCCATGGATATCGAAACGGTCGCCCAGATACTTCTGGCTCATGCACGAACATTCCAGGTGCCAACCCGGAAAACCGTTACTCCACGGAGAAGGCCAGCGCATGATATGTTCCGGAGTAGCTTTTTTCCATAGGGCGAAATCGGCCGGATTCCGTTTTTCTCCCTGGCCGTCTAACTGACGGGTGTTGGCAAATAACTCTTCCACCCGGCGGCCGGATAGTTTCCCATAGCTGTATTTTTTGTTGTAAGCCTCGACATCGAAATAAATACTTCCGTCGCTCTCGTAAGCGAATCCGTTGTCCAGGATTTTTTTCACCAATTCTTCCTGCTCGATGATATGGCCCGAAGCATGAGGCTCTATACTGGGCGGAAGGGTGTTCAATTGCTCCATATTGTGATGGTAGCGGTTGGTATAAAACTGAACGATTTCCATCGGTTCCAACCGGTCGAGCTTCGCTTTCTTCTCGATTTTGTCTTCGCCGTCGTCACTGTCGTCGGTAAGATGGCCGACATCGGTGATGTTACGCACATAACGCACTTTGTAGCCCAGATATTTCAGATACCGGAACAACAGGTCGAAAGTAATGGCCGGACGGGCATGTCCCAAATGGGCATCCCCGTAGACGGTGGGCCCGCAAACGTACAACCCGACAAAAGGAGGATTGATCGGTTCGAACTGTTCTTTCTTGCGCGATAAAGTATTATATAGGACCAGTCGGTTTTTCATTTTCTATATCCATTTAGTTTAAAACGAAAACAAAAATAATAAATAAGTCAATACAATACCGACTTAACACGCAAAAATCAAATCTAACCGGTAAAAAATCAGTCTTCGGTCGAGAAGACTACCTTCATATTCGTACGGTTTTCCAATAGCGCCCCATAGGCATTATACACCTGTTGGCTTTTGTCACGGGTGGTGACATAATGCCCGTTATTCAGGCATTCGATTTTCTGAAACTGACAAGGCAGTATAGTAGAGCCATATTGGTTGTATACCCCGAACTTCTTGTCCCGTTTGACGATATAACGATGGCCTAAAGAAATGATCTCGTCATACTGGCAGGGAAGTATCGTCGAGCCGTAAGTGTTGTAAATTCCGTATTTACCGCCTGCCGACACATAATAAACTCCGTCTTCGTATTCTATCGTGTTGTATTTGCAGGGGATAACGGTACTTCCATAGGTATTGACGATCCCTTTCAGACTGTCGTTTTCAACCAGGTATTTCCCCCCTTCTTTGTATATCGAAGTGTATTGGGTAGGAACGATTACCGAACCGTACAGGTTGTATATGCCCTGATATTTGCCTTTTGTCACGTAATAGGCATTGTCTTTGCATTCGATCTGGCTGAATTGGCAAGGGATAATAACACTTCCATAGCGGTTGTAAACCCCTTTGAGCCGGTCCCGGCAGACGTAAAAACAACGGTCGGTGAGTTCGATCTGGTTATAGCGGCAGGGGATAATTGTCGAACCGTACCGGTTGTAAATTCCGTATAACCCTTCCGACGATACCCAAAAAAAATTATTCGATAATTCTATTTTTTCAAAACGGCAGGGCAAGACCAGGGTCCCGTAATAATTGACAATTCCTTTCCGGTCGTCGCGGCTGATTTGAAGATACTGATTTTCATATTCTTCGATCTTATCGTATTCACAAGCGAGGGAAAGGTAAAGCCAGGCATACCCTTTTTTCAGGGCAATCGGCCGGTCAATCTCTTTCGGAAACCGGCCATCCCGTTTGTGCTCTTCATAAAAATAACTGATGATACCGTATTTCCGGCCCTTTCTGACTTTGAAAAAGCAATTGTGTTGAGGTACGATTTCGTCGTACTCGTACGGTATGGCCAGCTGTTTGTCGATCACGATACCGTATTTCCCGTTTTGCCGTTCGATCCGGCACTCGTCGAAATGGTTGTCGTAGCATTCTGCAAATGCAAAAGTTACACACAATAGAAAAATGAGGGTAGAAATCAGTTTCATAAGTTTGTTTTTAGACTTCAATAATAAGAAAATATTTCTTAATTCCCAAAGAAATGTATCGACTTATTAAAAAAATCGTATATTTGTTTACATTTTATTGCTGTCTCGATTTTCTTTTTTTTGATTTTCCAGTTCCGGCCGTCTCCTTCCCGGATGCTGTGGTATTCTTCGATGTATTCCTTCAGTTCTTTTACTTCTTTTGGAAGCAAGGAAATGAAACCGGTTTTTCTGAAATAGGATTGAGAAAGAATTCGCCGATCAGATCGGTTTCAAAAAGACTTTTGGGACACCTTACCCGGCGACGGATTATCCGATCAGGAATTCGAATAGGTTCGGATTGTCATTGAGATATTCGTAGAGGATACCTTCGGATTTCATGCGGTCCAGCAGGCCCTGGAAATCTTCGGGATGCTGGATCTCGATGCCGATGAGGGCAGGGCCTTTTTCGCGGTTTGTCTTCTTCTTGTATTCGAAATAGGTGATGTCGTCGTGGGGGCCCAGGACGTTGCTGACAAAACTCTGGAGTGCACCGGCTCTTTGCGGAAAACGGACGACGAAGTAATGTTTCAGGCCTTCATATAATAAAGAGCGCTCCTTGATGTCTTCCATGCGGGTGATGTCGTTGTTGCTGCCGCTGACCACACAAACGACGTTTTTTCCTTTAATTTCATTTTTGTAAAAGTCGAGAGCACTCATACTCAGGGCTCCTGCCGGCTCTACTACGATAGCGTCGAAGTTGTAAAGATTCAGGATCGTCGTACAAATCTTGCCTTCGGGCACAACGACGATGTCGTCCAATACTTTTTTGCAGATAGCGTAAGTGAGCTCTCCTACCCGTTGTACGGCGGCTCCGTCGACAAATTTATCTACTTCGTTCAGTTCGGTTACCTCTCCGCATTCGAACGATTTTTTCATTCCGGCGGCACCGGCCGGTTCGACTCCGATGATCTTGGTCTTCGGGCTCATTTGCTTATAGAAACTACCGATACCGGAAGCCAGTCCGCCACCACCGATCGGTACAAAGATATAATCGAGCTTCATCCGGGCTTCCTGAATGATTTCTAAACCGACGGTTGCCTGCCCCTCGATGATCCGGGGATCGTTGAAGGGAGGGATAAATACCATATCGTTTTTTTTACAGGCTTCGATTGCTGCTGTATTGGCCTGATCGAAAGTATCTCCCGTCAGGACGACTTCAATGGATTTACCCCCGAACATTTTTACCTGGTTGATCTTTTGCCTGGGAGTAGTAACGGGCATATAGATTTTTCCCTGGATACCGAGTTTGCTGCAGGAGAAGGCTACGCCTTGGGCATGATTGCCGGCACTGGCACAAACCACTCCTTTCTCCATCTCTTCAGGAGTCAGGGATTTGATTTTATTATAAGCTCCCCGGATTTTATACGATCTCACCATTTGAAGATCTTCCCGTTTCAGAAAGATATTGGCTTCGTATTTATCGGATAGATTTCTGTTTTTCATGAGGGGTGTCGGGACCAGGATGTCGTTGAGCGTATGCTCCGCCGTCATGATATCCTTCAAAGAAGGAAAATAAGGATCACTCATATTGTTCGGTTTAATTGGTCTGTTTTTTCATTTACCCGATGTTCTTTGCTATAAAATCGCCTACTTCGCTGGTCGGATAGGCCTGTCCGTCTTCAGCGATATCTTCGGTAACGATACCGGCTTCGATCGAACGATCGACTGCCTGGCGGATGCTTGCTCCGGCTGCTTTCAGGTTGAAGGCATATTCGAACATCATAGCGGCGGATAAAATGGTTGCCAGAGGATTGGCCACATTTTTGCCGGCGGCCTGAGGATAGGAACCGTGGATCGGTTCGAACAGCGAGGTGTGGATACCGATAGAAGCGGAAGGCAGCAAGCCTAATGAGCCTGTGATGACACTGGCTTCGTCGGTGAGGATATCGCCGAACATGTTTTCTGTAACGATGACGTCGAAATGTTTGGGTTGCTGGATGAGTTTCATCGCCGCATTGTCGACAAACATGTATTCGACATTTACCTGAGGATAAGCCGGAGCCATCTCTTGTACGGTTTCGCGCCATAGCCGTGAGGTTGCCAGGACATTGGCTTTATCGACAACTGTCAGTTTGTTGCGGCGCTTCATGGCGTACTCGAAACCTAATCGGCAAATCCGTTTGATTTCGGCTTTGGTGTATACACAACTGTCGAAAGCGGTTTGCCCGTCTTCCGAACGTCCCTGGGGCTGCCCGAAATAAATGCCGCCGGTGAGTTCCCGGATACAGATGAAATCGGCCCCTTCTACGAGTTCTTGTCGCAGAGGAGAGCGGTGAACAAGGGATTTGAAAGTACTGACCGGACGGAGGTTGGCATATAATCCTAATTTTTTGCGCATTTCCAGCAATCCTTGTTCCGGACGGACTTTGGCTTGGGGATTGTTGTCGAAACGGGGATCCCCGATCGCTCCGAACAATACGGCATCCGATTGCATACAAATCCGGTGAGTTTCTTCCGGATAAGGATTCCCGGTCTTGTCGATGGCTGTTGCCCCTACTGATCCGTAGGTATAGCCGACGGTATGACCGTATTTTTTGCAAGTGGCATCGATGGCTTTGATGGCCTGTTCTATGATTTCCGGTCCGATGCCGTCACCGGGTAATACTGCTATTTTTAAATCCATGATGAAATGAGTTTGTAAGGTTCATAAGGCGACTCTTGCACTGGCTTTGTCAGAACCGAAGGCTCGCCGATCGTTTTAACGGGTCTTTTCAAATGCTTCGATCTTATGGTGTATGCTCATCAGATAGTCGACATCATCGTATCCCTTCAACAAACACTCTTTTTTGTAGGGAGAAATTTCGAAAAGTTCTTGCTCTCCTGTGGCTGTCAAGGTGACGGTCTGCCGTTCCAGATCGATACTGACGGTGGTCGAAGGAGCTGACCGGACGACCTGGAATAGCTTTGCCAGAAACGATTCGCTCACCTGTACAGGAAGTAATCCGTTGTTCAGGGCATTGTTGCGGAAAATATCGGCGAAAAAACTGGAAATGACTACTTTGAAACCTGCTCCATAAATGGCCCAGGCCGCATGTTCACGGCTGGAACCACAGCCGAAATTTTTCCCTGCAATTAAAATTTCTCCGGTATAGTCGGGGGAGTTCAGGACGAAATCTGTTTTCGGGTTTCCCTGAGCATCATACCGCCAGTCGAAAAACAATTGTTTGCCGAACCCTTCCCGGGTGGTCGCTTTCAAAAAACGGGCCGGAATGATCTGGTCGGTGTCTACATTTTCGATTTTCAGTGGTATCGCTGTGGATGTTAGGGTTGTGAATTGGTTTATCATGAGTTGAAAAGAGTTACTGAGTTACTGAGTTGCTGAGTTACTGAGTTGGAGTGAGTCGGGGACGGTGATTATGCCGTGGATAGCACAGGCAGCAGCGACGAGTGGGCCTGCCAGTAGAGTGCGGGCTCCCGGTCCTTGCCGGCCTTCAAAATTACGATTGGAGGTGGAGACACAATATTTCCCTGCCGGAATTTTGTCGTCGTTCATTGCCAGGCAGGCGGAGCATCCCGGTTGCCGCAATTCGAAGCCTGCAGCCTCGAGTGTATCCCTGATCCCTTCGTCGATGGCTTGTTTTTCTACCTGTTTGCTGCCCGGAACGATCCAGGCTGTCACGCCTGCTGCTTTTTGCTTGCCTTTCACATAGTCGGCGAATACCCGCAGATCTTCGATCCGTCCATTGGTACAACTGCCGACAAAAACATAGTCGACCGGTTTGCCCGGTAGCTTTTCGCCCGGTTTGAAGTCCATGTATTCCAGAGCTTTTAAGAAGGAAGGCAGGGAAGTCTCTTCGATTTCGGAGACTTCAGGGATAGAGTGGGTGAGGGCGATTCCCATGCCGGGGTTGGTGCCGTAGGTGATCATAGGGTAGATGTCGGCAGCATCGAATGTGACTTCTTTGTCGAAGACGGCGTCGGGATCACTGTATAGCTGCTTCCATTGTGTGACGGATTTGTCCCATTCGGTTCCTTGGGGCGCATATTCCCTGCCTTTCAGGTAGGCAAAGGTCGTTTCGTCCGGAGCGATCATCCCGCCGCGGGCTCCCATTTCGATGCTCATATTACAGATCGTCATCCGGGCTTCCATCGATAGCGAGCGGATAGCCGATCCGGCAAATTCGATGAAATGTCCGGTGCCGCCGCCGGTACCTAGTTTCGAAATGAGATATAAAATGATATCTTTCGAACAAACTCCGGGATTCAATTGTCCTTCGACATTGATCCGCATGGTCTTGGGTTTGGATTGCAATACACATTGGGAGGCTAATACCATTTCTACCTCGCTGGTTCCGATGCCGAACGCCACGCAGCCCATAGCTCCGTGGGTGGAAGTATGGCTGTCTCCACAGACGATGGTCATTCCCGGTTGGGTCAGACCTGTTTCGGGACCCACCACATGGATAATTCCGTTTTTGGGGGTACCGACTTTGAAAATCGTGATACCGTGTTCGGTACAGTTATTTTCGAGCATCGACAGTTGCCGGGCGGATTGCAGATCCTGTACCGGCAGATGTTGATTTTGTGTGGGTATATTGTGATCGGGGCTGGCTGTGACCTGAGCCGGACGGAATACTTTCGCGCCGCGCGAATGAAGCCCTTCGAAAGCTTGTGGACTCGTTACTTCGTGAATGTATTGCCGGTCGATATAGAGCACACATGAACCTCCGGCGATGGTGTCGACCGTATGGGCATCCCAGATTTTATCGAATAAAGTTTTCATAAGGTGTATTTTGACTTTGGGGTACTAACTTATTTTAGCTATCGCATCCAGGAACGACTCGACCGATGCGGTGACAATGTCTGTGTTGGCGCCGAAACCGTGGTACATTTTGCCTTTGTGGGAGACTTGTACGTGTACTTTACCCAGGTCGTCGCTTCCCCGGGTGATGGCCTGTACCAGGTATTCTTCCAGATGTACCCGTCGTTTGGTGATGCTTTTTACAGCATTGATGGCTGCATCGACCGGGCCGTTACCGCTGGCTGTTTCGGTGAAAATATCTCCCCCGAAGCTGATTTGCACAGTTGCTGTCGGTATGGAAGTCGAGCCGCATACAACCTGCAACCCCACCAGTTTTATGTCGCGGTGTTTGCGCGAAGCTTCACTACCGGCAAGTACTTCCAGGTCGCGGGTGGTAATGTCTTTTTTCTTATCGGCTAATTCCAGAAAGCGCTGGTAGATGGCGTCGAGTTCGTCATTGTCGGGAGTATAACCGATGGCTTTCAAATGATGTTTCAGTGCTGCACGGCCACTACGGGCGGTGAGGACGATACTGGACTGATCGACCCCTACGTCTTCCGGGGCGATGATTTCATAGGTCTCCCGGCTTTTCAGTACACCGTCCTGGTGGATGCCCGACGAATGGGCGAAAGCATTACGGCCGACGATGGCTTTGTTGGGTTGTACCGGCACCCGCATCAAACTGGATACCAGCTGGCTGGTAGCGATGATTTGCCTGGTGTTGATACCGATATTGAAATCCAGATTTTTGTGACAGGCAATCGCCATCACGATTTCTTCGAGGGCGGTGTTACCGGCCCGTTCGCCGAGGCCGTTGATCGTCACTTCGACCTGCCGTGCTCCGTTTTGTACGGCGGCTAAAGTGTTGGCAGTGGCCATGCCCAGATCGTTGTGGCAATGAGTGGAAATAATGGCTTTGTCGATGTTGGGGACATGATTCATCAAATAGGCGATCTTTGCTCCGTACTCGTTCGGCAGACAATACCCCGTGGTGTCGGGGATATTGACGACGGTGGCACCGGCTTTGATCACTGCTTCTACTACCCGGGCCAGGTATTCTTCTTCTGTACGGCCTGCATCTTCGGCGTAAAATTCGACATCATCGACAAATCGACGGGCATATTTTACGGCCTCTACCGCTCTCCCGACGATTTCGTCGGGAGTGGAATTCAATTTTTCGTGGATATGATACCAGGAGGTACCGATTCCGGTATGGATACGTCCCCGTTTGGCAAATTTCAATGCTTCGGCAGCCACTTCGATGTCTTTTTTTACAGCCCGGGTCAGAGCACAGATGGTTGGAACGGTTACTGCTTTAGAAATCTCTACAACGGAATTGAAATCCCCGGGACTCGAGATGGGGAAACCGGCTTCGATGATGTCTACACCCAGTTTCTCGAGCTGCCTGGCAACTTCTATCTTTTCGATTGTATTCAGCTGACACCCCGGAACTTGCTCTGCATCCCGAAGGGTGGTATCGAATATATATACTTTTTCACGCATGAGGTGATGAGGTAAAAGGTTAGAGGCGAAAAGGCTATTAGGCTAAAAGCTATAAGTTATAAGGTGGAAGCGGGAGTAGGTAAAAAAGGAAAGGGATTAGTGAAGGTTATTGGGGCGCTTTTCATCTTTTGCTTTTTCGCCGATCTCCTTTCACTTTTTACTTTTCGCTTCTAGCTTTTTGCTTCTAGCCTTTTCGCTTTAATTGTTTTCCGGTCTCAGTTTCCGAACGACGGCACCGGCTTGCCACATCTCGGATTCGCGCATGGTCTGAAGTCCTTTTTCCAGTTTTTCACGATAGTCGGGCCGGCTGTTGGAATCGATCGAACGTTGGGCTTCGTTGCCACAAGATACCTGGCCGTACAATTCGTCGAATACCGGTTTGGCGGCATCCCGGAATTTCTTCCACCAATCGAGTGCTCCCCGTTGTGCTGTCGTCGAGCAGTTGGCATACATCCAGTCCATACCGTTTTCTGCAATTAAAGGCATCAGACTTTGGGTCAGTTCCTCGACGGTTTCGTTGAAGGCTTCCGAAGGAGTGTGGCCGTGTTCGCGTAAAGTGTCGTACTGGGCTGCAAAAATGCCCTGGATCGCTCCCATCAGAGTACCCCGTTCTCCTGTCAGGTCGGAATATACTTCCCGCTGAAAGGTGGTCTCGAACAGATAACCCGAGCCTACTCCGATTCCTAAAGCGATAACCCGGTCCCAAGCTTTGCCGGTGGCATCCTGGAAGATGGCATAACTGGAATTTAATCCCCGTCCCTGTAAGAACATTCTCCGCAATGAAGTACCCGAGCCTTTCGGAGCGATCAGGATGACATCGACATCGGCCGGCGGGATGATGCCTGTGCGATCTTTATAGGTGATGCCGAAACCATGTGAGAAATAGAGGGCTTTGCCGGGAGTCAGGTGTTTTTGAATAGTCGGCCATACGGCGATCTGACCTGCATCCGATAGTAAATATTGTATGATCGTTCCTCTCCGGGCGGCTTCTTCGATGTCGAACAGGGTTTCGCCGGGTATCCAGCCGTCGGCTACGGCTTTATCCCAGGTTTTACTTCCCCGGCGCTGACCTACGATTACGTTGAAACCGTTGTCTTTCAGGTTCAGGGCCTGACCGGGACCTTGTACACCGTATCCTATAACAGCAATGGTTTCGTTTTTCAATACCTCGAGCGCTTTTGCCAATGGAAATTCTTCTCTGGTTACTACGTTTTCTTTTACTCCTCCGAAATTAATTTGTGCCATAATAATAATGATTTAATTGTTAGTGTTATTTTGTCCTTGATCCGGGTTGTTTACGCTTTCGTCGTATTTTCCCGTTTCTGTAAATATTCATTCAATAGTTCGCGTTTTGATTTGATGATCGCGATTTGGCCCGACCGGACGAATTGCTGTACTCCATGGGGTTGTAGTAATTCGAACAGAGACTGGGTATCCTCTTTGTGTCCGGTCTTTTCCAGTACGATATAATCGTCACAGATTTCCAGTATCCGTACATGGTGGTCGCGTACCAATTTTTCGACACTGTTGCTCCGGGTGACTTTGTAAAGTGCGATTTCCTGTTGTACCACTTCATCCGGGGTGAAAACAAAGGCTTTCAGTACATCGATTTTCTTTTCGATCTGCTTGACCAGTTTCTCTATCTTTTCGGGATCGGTGATGACGACTATGGTAAATTTGTGAATGCCCGGGATAGACGATTCCGAAGTCGTCAGGCTTTCGATATTGATATCCCGGCAAGTGAATACCGTCGTGATCTGGCTTAGCAATCCTACTTTGTTTTCTGAAAAGACCGTTATGATATATTCTTTATTCATCGCATCATTTTTCTATTTTATTATTATCGATAATCTCTTTTTCTCTCCCTTTCTCCCTTTCTCCCTTTCTCCCCCTCCTCCCCCTCCTCTACCTCCTGGCCTCCAGCCTATAGCCTTTAGCTTTCAACTTTTTTCTTTATTCCAATCTCACATCCCCCACAGCTGCACCGGCAGGAACCATCGGAAATACATTCTCTTCCGGTTCAACCCGAACCTCCAGCAGAAAGGCTCCGGGATGTTCCTTCATGGCATGGATGGCTGTTTCCAGTTCGTCCCGTTTTTCCACGCACCGGTAGGCGATACCGTTTCCTTGGGCGATTGCCCCGAAGTCAGGGTTAGTCATTTCGGTAAATGAGTACCGCTTGTCGAAAAAGAGCTCCTGCCATTGGCGCACCATACCCAGAAAGCTATTGTTCAGCAGGATAATCTTCACCGGTACCCGGGATTGAAAGATGGTACCGAGTTCTTGCAGGTTCATTTGAAAACCACCGTCACCGACAAACAGGCAAACCTCTCTTTGGGGGGCTCCGATTTTTGCTCCGATAGCTGCCGGAAGGCCGAATCCCATGGTGCCTAATCCACCCGAAGTGACGATACTCCGCGTATGTTTGAAGCGGAAATAACGGGAAGCTACCATCTGCTGTTGCCCGACATCGGTGACCAGAATCGCGTCGTGGTGATAGGCTTTCGATACCAGGTCGACTACTTCTCCCATACGGATTTGCTTGCTCGTGGGGTAGAGCGCCGGTTCTATGATTTCCTGATATTCGATGTTGTAACAGGCTTTGAATTCCGCTATCCAGTCGGTATGCCGGTTGGGGACCACTAATTCTGTCAGGGCGGGTAAAGTCTCTTTGACATTTCCCAGGACAGGTACGTCGGCATATATGATTTTATTCACTTCGGCAGGATCGATTTCCAGGTGGATGATCTTGGCGTTGATGCCGAATTGTTCGGGATTTCCGGTTACCCGGTCGTCGAAACGCATGCCTATCGCGATCAGTAAATCGCATTCTTTGTTTTTTATATTGGGGGCATAATTCCCATGCATACCCAACATACCGACGAATTGGGGATGATCGGAAGGAATGGCCGACAGTCCCAATAAAGTGGAAGCTGCAGGGATACCGCTTTTTTCCAGGAAAACACGTAGTTCTTTTTCTGCCCCGCCGAGGATGACGCCCTGGCCGATTAAAGCCAACGGTTTACGGGACAGATTGATCAATTTGGCCGCTTCTGCAATTTTTTCTTTATCGATGGCCGGAGACGGGCAATAACTCCGGATGAAGCTGACCTTTTCATAATGATATTCGGCCATTTCTTGCTGGGCATCTTTGGTAATATCTACCACGACGGGTCCGGGACGTCCCGTGCGGGCGATATAGAATGCCTTGGCGATGGCTGCAGGGATATCGGCGGCATGCCGTACCTGGCAGTTCCATTTGGTTACAGCCTGGGTGATCCCTACGAAGTTGGTTTCCTGAAAAGCATCGGTGCCCAGGAAACCGGAACCTACCTGTCCGCTGATCAGAACGACAGGAGTCGAATCCATCATCGCGTCGGCAAGGCCTGTTACCGTATTGGTAGCTCCGGGACCCGAAGTGACGATACAGACACCGGGACGTCCGCTTACCCGGGCATAGCCCTGGGCGGCATGTAATGCCCCCTGTTCATGACGTACGAGGATGTGGTTGAGACGGTCCCGATAGTCGTATAACGCATCGTATACCGGCATGATTGTTCCTCCGGGATACCCGAAGACGGTATCCACTCCTTCACGTAGAAGGGTTTCGATTACCGCTTTCGAGCCCGAAAAACAAGTTGTCTTTGTTACTTGCTTTTCCATATAGATAGATTGTGTAGTAGTGTTCATACGAAAAAAGAGATAAAAAGTAAAAACTTATGGGTTATAGAATGCGGACGGCACCCTGGTCGGCTGAACTGACGAACCGGGCGTAAGCCTGCAGGGATTTGGGTACCGTACGTTTGCGTCCGGCCGGTTCGAAGTTTTTTTGAGCGGCTAACCGGGCGGCAATATCGGGATCACTCAGTAACAGGTTGATGGTCCGTGCCGGAATGTCTATTTCGATCAGATCGCCGTCCCGGACGATGGCTAAAGCTCCTCCGGCAGCTGCTTCAGGTGAGATGTGACCGATGGATAAACCCGAAGTCCCTCCTGAAAATCGTCCGTCGGTGATCAGGGCACAGGCTTTGTCCAGATGTTTGGATTTCAGATAAGAAGTGGGGTAAAGCATTTCTTGCATGCCCGGTCCGCCTTTAGGCCCTTCATAACGGATGACGACGACATCTCCGGCTTTTACTTCATCGTTCAGAATACCGTTCATGGCTTGTTCCTGCGATTCGAATACTTTGGCACGTCCCCGGAATACGAACAGTGATTCATCTACTCCGGCTGTTTTTACGATACATCCGTTGCGGGCGATGTTCCCGGTCAGGACAGCCAGTCCCCCGTCTTTGAAATAAGCATGGTTTACATCCCGGATACATCCCATCCGACGGTCGGTATCGAAGCGGGCATAGGTTTTACTTTGAGAACCCAGTTCCCGGCTGAATTTGCCGCCGGGTGCACTGAGATAGAATTTTTGTGCCTTTTGAGTGAGCTTCGGGCTTTTCAGGTTGTATTTCGAGAGGCATTCTGCCAGATTTTTGTATCCGACACGGTTGACCGTGGTATCGATCAAACCGGCTGCCGCCAATTCCCCGAGGATAGACAGGATACCTCCTGCCCGGTTTACATCCTGGATGTGAAAGTGAGAGTTGGGAGCGACCTTGCATAGTACCGGTACTTTTCTCGACAGGCGGTCGATATCCTGCATGGTGAAGTCTACTCCGGCTTCGTGGGCGATGGCCAGCAGGTGGAGTACGGTATTGGTCGATCCTCCCATGGCGATGTCCAGTGACATGGCATTCCCGAAAGCGGCTTTGGTCGCTATGTTACGGGGTAATACCGAATCGTCCCCTTCGAAATAATACCGTCCGGCCATTTGTACGATTAATGAAGCAGCTTTTTCAAACAAACGCCGCCGGTTAGTGTGGGTGGCTACAATGGTACCGTTGCCGGGAAGCGCCAATCCCAACGCTTCGTTGAGACAGTTCATGGAGTTGGCTGTAAACATGCCCGAACATGAACCGCATCCGGGGCAGGCCCAACGCTCGATTTTCTCGATATCTGCATCGCTGCAACGGCTGTCTGCACTCATGACCATGGCGTCGATCAGATCTATTCCCTTGCCGTCGAAATTACCGGCTTCCATCGGGCCTCCGGATACAAAAATCGTCGGAATATTCAGACGCATAGCAGCCATCAGCATGCCCGGTGTGATTTTGTCACAATTACTGATACAAAACAAAGCGTCTACCTGATGGGCGTTGGCCATGTATTCCACACTGTCGGCGATGATTTCCCGCGAAGGAAGCGAGTATAACATCCCGTCGTGGCCCATGGCGATTCCGTCGTCGATGGCTATGGTGTTGAATTCGGCTGCGAAGCATCCGCGTTCTTCTATTAAGGTCTTTACGTATTGTCCGATTTCGTGCAGGTGGGTATGACCCGGTACAAACTGGGTGAACGAGTTGACGATGCCGATGACGGGCATCCCGAATTGTTCGTCTTTCATACCATTGGCTCTCCACAAACTTCTGGCTCCGGCCATCCGACGGCCTGTCATTGTAACAGCGCTTCTAAGGTTATTTCTCATTTTCTTTTATTTTGTGCAGTAAGTTCTTAAATGCGAAGAAGCCTTTCTCCCGGCGAGAGAAAGGCTTCTACAAATAGTGTGTATATACGCGTCACCCTTCTCTCGTTATCTTTGCAGGACCACGAGTAGAATGTTAATGACGATAATATGGCGATACATTGTTTTGTTCATTTTTCTGTCTGTTAAAAAAAAAGCCTTTCTCGTTTGGGAGAAAGGCATATGATCAATTTATATTTCGGTTCGATTTTCGTTTATATACCCCTCTCCGTTCCGTGGCTAAGGACCACGAGAATAATAATATTCAGGAGATGTAGGGATAAACGCTTCATGTTTTTATCATTTTTATGCAACAAAGATAGCGACGAATTTTTTTAAATTCCAAATGTTTTTTCTGTTTTTTACATAGAAAGTTCAAAATGTATAATTTTATACAAATGGAAACGTTTGTGTATCAGTAGATAATAGTTATTGATGTTGTAATAAAAAGAGTTTCGTTTGCATTTTGGCAGTTATATACATATTTACACTTATAAAGGTAGTTCGTTACTTATTCGTCTTCGGTGATCGGAATTGGTGACCCGGTCGCTTCTGTCGGTCGTCTGGCTTTTTCTATCACTGACCGGCGGAACTCCTCACTACGTTCGTCAGACACCACCGGTCG
>OGPY01000385.1_pt1 | contig 41312 bp, 44 predicted proteins | sample 1553121 | NCBI WGS metagenome assembly OGPY01 (sample SAMEA2580004, study PRJEB22360) | human gut metagenome
GCATCTGTTGTGATAAAGCTGAGCATGGTGCACATATTCGGATGGATCATACCAGATCCTTTTGCCATACCACCGATGGTAACGGTCTTTCCGGCAACCTCGATCTCTACTGCGATCTGTTTTTCACAGGTATCAGTCGTCATGATTGCTTTTGCTGCCTCAGTTCCGTTTGCCAGTGTATCATTTTTCTTTTCAGCAAGAACCTTTACCCCTGCCACGATGCGATCAATTGGAAGCTGCTTTCCGATGACACCGGTCGATCCGATCAGTACACCGTCTGCATTAATTCCAAGAGCTTCTGCTGCCGCATCTGCTCCTGCCTGCGCATTTTCCTGCTCCATTTCTGCCACTATGCAGTCCTGATTCTCTCTGCTGGCTGCCTCCGCCATCTGCCTGGCCTCTACTTCCGCTTCATCCTTTCCTTCCAGTGCAACAATCTCTTCTTCTGAAAGGCTGCTCTCAATTGTCGTTTCATAAGTCCTTATGGTATCTGCATATCCGATAAGTGGTATCTGGTCTGTCACTTTTTCCAGCAAAAAGTCACTCAGTGTCTGTTCCTGCCTGCCCTCTGCCATATAGGCAACAGTCGGAATATACTGTCTGGTCATGGACATGGATATCTCATTCTGTATATAGGAAAAAAAACGTTTTGCCAGTGTTTCCCTTCCGGTTCCCGCTTTCACCATAAGAAAAAAAGCATACAACAGAAAAAGTGCAATAGCAGACTGCCTGTACCATTTTTTTCGTTTCCTGACCAGTTCCGTTTTTCCCTGATATCTTTGCCCATAGACTCTCATGCTGCCAGCACCTCCTGTTCTGCCATAGCAAACACTATATTCTATGCAGCTTCTGTCCCTTTAGAACCGGGAGAATGCCAGATTCAGTCCCTCTGATATGGTATAGCTCAGCCTTTTTACCGCTTCATCAATATCTTTTGGTGTTACAAACATTGCATTCAAATGTGGAGATAAAAGTTCTCTCGCCAGCTCATGCTTTTCAATTTCATCCAGACCTGCCAGCCCATTTCCCACGCTTTTTAGCTGCGCTGACTCCCGCATGGCTCCGATTAAGTCACTCATAGTATCCGAAACTATCGTTGCGGCATCTACTACGGTAGGAATTCCTATGGCAATTACCGGAATTCCCATGCTTTCTTTATTAATGGCATGCCTGTGATTGCCCACACCGGAACCGGGATTGATTCCGGTATCCGTAATCTGGATGGTACGGTTCAGACGCTTCACGCTGCGGGCCGCCAGTGCATCCACCACAATTACAATATCCGGTTTCGTCTCTTCAATGACTCCACGGACAATCTCTCCTGATTCCATACCGGTCTGTGCCATTACGCCCGGCACAATTCCGCTTATCTGGCTCGTCGCCTTATTTCCAAAGGCATATTGTCCATATTCCTTGATAATGTGCCTGGTAATCATCATATTATCTACTACATAAGGTCCTAATGCATCCGGTGTCACTTCCCGGTTACCAAGACCCACTACCAATATTTTGAGTTCTTCTTTTTTCCCCGGCAGCATGGTTTCAATCACTTTTGCCAGCTGCCCGGACACTTCTCTGTGATAATCCTCATCTTCTTCCATCATGTCCGAAGCCTCAATGGTAATATAGGTTCCCTTCGGTTTTTTCATTGCCTTTGCTCCGTTTTCTGTGTCAATGAACACTCTTGTAATCATGATTTCCGGTGAAATTCTCTCCTCATCCACCCGTACTCCCTTTACTTCAATATGATCTTCATCAAATTTTTCTCTCGTCTCTAATGCGAGGTCTGTTCTTATCTGAAACATAGCTTCACTTCCTGTAAACAATTTTTCCAAATAAATTTTCTTTATTATTTTTTACATTTTTTCTCCAAATATGTATTGACAGATGCAAATATGTGGGATAAACTAACATGGTATGTTTACATTAGAACGTCCGTGTCCGGCTTTAATGAAACAACCAAAAACAATAAAACAATCATATTGGAGGTGTACAGGTTGGCTAACATTAAATCTGCTAAGAAAAGAATTCTTGTAAATCAGACCAAAGCTGATAGAAACAAAGCTATTAGATCAAAAGTTAAAACATCTATTAAGAAAGTAGACGCTGCAATCGCTGCAAACGATAAAGAGGCTGCTGCTGCTGCATTAGTTGCTGCAACATCTGAAATCAACAAAGCTGCTACTAAGGGTGTTTATCACAAGAACACTTCTTCCAGAAAGATTTCACGCTTAAACAAAGCTGTGAACAAAATGGCATAATTGCCGGAAGAGCATAGATTATAAACGATTATAAAAAAGAACGTTTCGTACCGTCATTCGAAACGTTCTTTTTTTATGCACTGTATTTTACAATCAGAAGTTCTACGGCTAACTGGTCTGCCATTCTTCCCGTCTTGACATCCTCTTCTGCCTGTCCGCAGTCTTCTATTGCTTCCTTTAACTGATTTATTTTAAAAGCTCCTGCCTGTCGAAGGTTCTTCTGCACTGCAAAGCTTGGCATCCCTGCAGTCTTTGCAATACTGACAGCCGGATATCCTTTTGCTGACATGCTTTTTATCAAAAGCAGATTCTGGAACTGTCTTGCAATCAGGAATAAAATCCGCATGGGTGCTTCCTTTAATGCCAGTAAATCGTAATATAAGTCCAAAGCCTTCTTCTGATTCTTGGCAGAGATGGCATCAATCATTTCAAAGATTTTATTTTCCGTCTGTCCGGTACAGATTGCCTCTACATCTGCCGCAGAAATCTCTGTCTTATCCAATGTATAACAGATAAGCTTTTCTAATTCCTTATCAATATTTTCCATATCGGAACCGGTCTTTGACAGGAAAAGCTGCATCACGGACTGGGTAATTTTCTTCCCTTCCCGCTGGATTCTGCCCAGTATCCAGCGGACCAGCATATCTTCCTTCGGGGTCTCAAATTCTACGGCACTTCCAGCCCTGGATGCCGCTTTAAATAATTTGGAACGCTTATCCACTTCTTCTTCCACAAAAACAAAGCAGGTGGATTCCGGCACCTGGCTCATATATTCTGCCAGGTCATCACAGCTGTTTTTAAAGAAGCCACTGTTTTCCACCAGAATCATACGCTTTTCTTTAAAGAATGGCAGAGTCTCCGATAAATCAATCAGTTCCTTTGGATTAATATCCTTTCCCTCATATGCCGAAAAATTCATCGTATCATCCGGCTCTACCAGTGCATGTTTTAGCTTATCACGATACTGCCGTTTCAGATAGTCTTCCGTTCCATATAAAAGATATACGTTTTTTAATTGTCCCATTTTAATGTCATTATCTATTGTTTTCATAAAGGATATTATACTATATTTTTACTTCTTTATCAAAGCATACTTACCGAAAGCTGTGAATTGTGATCCTTCCCTTTTCCTCTTCCAGCGAAATCTGACCGCCTTCCATCGTATCAAAAATTTCTGCCGAAGCTTCTTTTAATCGATTTATAGTCTCCTGATGAGGGTGTCCATATCGGTTGTTTTCCCCACAGGAAATCAATGCCAGTTCCGGCGAAAGTGCTTTTAAAAACTTTTCTGTCGTGGAATACTTTGAGCCATGATGTCCTACTTTAAGAAAATCTACTTTCCACAACCGCTGCTTTTCTAAGAGCCAATTTTCTTCTGCTTCTCCGGCATCTCCGGTAAATATCCCGGAAATATATTTCGTCTGATAGAGCAATATCATGGATTTTCCATTCTCATCCTCTGCCTGATACTCTCCGTCCGGAAGGAGGCAGCTTATGGTATCCTCGCCACTTCTTATGCAATCTCCTTCTTTCATATATAAGATAGGAATGCTTCTCCGCTCTGCCAGTGCACATATGCTCTGATAATTCTTTACATCCGGCTGTTTTCCAGGCAATATAATATTTTCAACAGAATACTCCGTCTCAAGAACTTCTAACAATCCGTTCACATGGTCTTCGTCATAATGGCTTATAAACCAATAATCTATCTTCGTGATTCCATTGCTTTTTAGAAACGGCAAAATCCGATACGTTCCCACCTTAGACACATCAGTGCTTCCGCCATCCAGAAAAAGATTGGTATCTTCCCCCAGTCGTACATAGATGCCATCTCCCTGCCCCACATCAAGAACTGCCATAAGATGATTACTCTTTACCGGACGAAGAACCAGAAGTAACACCACGCTTCCAATCAAAACAATCGGAAACTTTCTAAGGAGTATATTTGTATTTCTATTCCCATCTCTGTTTCCGCTTTTCTTTGTCCGGTTTTTTATCAGCAAGCAGGTGGCTGCAAGCATCAGATAATAGAATATAATGCGCTGTATCGGCCACTGTCCTACTATCTTCGTAGCTCCCGGGAGCCGGCTGCACCGGCTGACTCCCACATAAATTCCGTCCAGCAATAATTCCAACATCATGATTACCGGTCCCGCAAACAGCCTTCCTACAACAATTTTTCCCATACACATGAGCAATGTTGCAACTATCCCGTTTATTAAAACTGCACTTAACAAGGAAACTATCAACAGATTCAGAATCAAAGCATAAACCGGCACTTCATAATAATAGTATGCCACCAGTGGAAGTGTTGTAAGTTGAACGGAAAGCGAAACTAAAAAGTTCTGCCGGATTTGCCGTTTCCATTTTTCCCGTATTTTATTTGCCGCCTTATCGCCTGTTTTCCGTTCCTGTGTTTGCTCTTTTTGCTCCCTCGGAAACAACTGTCCAATACATTTTGCCACTACTACCACACCAAGAATTGCAGCTACCGAAAACTGGAGTCCTGCATTTTCAACCAGATACGGGTTTTTCCATAAAAGCACCAGCACTGCCACAGAAAGAGCGGTTCTGCTATCATAGCTTCGCCCGGACAGCTTGGCTGCCATAAGAAGTGCAAACATAATCCATGCTCGGATAGCAGATATTCCCATCCCGGTCATTTTCACATAACAGAGCAAAAATACAACCGCTGCCGTACAGGCACAAAGAGAATTTCCTTTTTTTCTAAGAAGTCCATAACAGAACAGTCCAATGCAGGAAATATGCATTCCACTGATTACCAGCACATGGCTGGCTCCTGCCTGTTGAAAGACTGTTGAAACTTCCTTTTCCAAAAGTTCTTTATCTCCTAAAAGCATTGTTCCAAGAATCCCAGCATTCCTTTCTGATAAATTATTTATATAATCTTCTTTTAATTTTTCTTTTATCATAAAGAATTTCTCTGCCAGCACATCTTCTCTTCCATATTCCCCACAAATCCTTTCGGCGTCAAAATGATAATCCATATTCAGACTGTGATAATATTGAAATTCATCATAATTACCATCATTGGCAGCACGATTCAGTTGTCGGATATTTCCTTCTAATACAATGGTTGTTCCAATACGACACGATTGGTCAGATGGTTCTTGCTTCATTCGAACCAGGACAGAATTGGTTTTATAGGTGTTATCTCCAATCCGTAAGAAAACATGATTAAGATATAATCTTGTCTGATTGTTTTTTCGTTCTTTTTTCTCTATCTTCCCCTGTAAAATTGTCTTTTCATTTTCCGTCTGCCAGCCCCTGGAAGCATCTATTTCTACAGAAAGGCTGGTCTCCTGCTCTTTTAAAATCGTCTCAATGGTATAGCTTTGCTGCTGCATATACCAGATTCTTGCAATTCCCAGCAGAAAAAATCCCATTCCAAGTACTGCTGTAAACCGGTATACCCTCCGTTTTCTTTGCCGCAGGGCATACAGCAGATACATCTGACACCCTGCCAAAAAGCTGATAAGGATAACTTTTATGACCGTCGGAACAGACAGGCAGACAATAATACCACACAGGAACAATATCGTTCCATAGCATAAGGGGCGTTTTATAATTTCGATATAACCCCTCCTAAATATTTTTCTAAGATGTTTCTTCTTAATATGTTACTTATAAGATACTTCTTCTTAAGACCTTCTCCTAAGGTGTCTCTTCTGTTTGTGCTTCTGTAGATACCGTCTCGTTCTCATCTGCACTTACCACATAGTCAAGGTTCCGTTCATAAAGCTGGTCTAATGCAAAACTATCCCGGTAAACACCGCTGGTCTTTCCATTTACAGAAATCTGCACCTTACTGATGGTTGAAATCTCCGATAAAGAGTCTACAATAGAATAAATGACAATTGGCTCCTGTATTTCATAATTCTGATTCAGGAACGCCTCATCTAATGTAACATAGCAGATTCCATTGGTTGTCGTAACATTGACAAGATTTGTTCCTTCCGGAAGTGGTGCTTTCAAATTCTTATCATCCGGTCCCTTTAAAAGATTCTCCATAATCAGTTTTTCCATGGAAATGTTACTGCTGTACTGTACTTCTTTTTCGCATTCTACCAGTCCGTTTCCATCAGCATTTGCGTAATATAAATGTAATGTTGTTGTCTGAATGGAATTAATCTGTTTTCCCGGATTCTCAACAAAGCTTTCTTCTGTCATCAGTCCGATTACATTATCCCGGCTGTCTGCCAACGGTGCATCTCCCACATAAAAAGATACATATTTTACATCCGGAAGCTGTACCAGTGTCTTTACCACTGCTGCCCGGCACAACACCTCATCCGTAGACTGCATTTTGGAATAATTATCATTAAAGTAAAGGAACAGCTGATTGCTTTCCAGTGACCAGTCTGTAATTGTAACATCACCAGGAACCGGTTTCTGATACTCCACGCTATCCGTATTGGTGCACAACGCATCTAAAAGAGTGGCTATCATGTCCTCTGTCTTGCCCTCTTTTAAATCATATGGCTGCTCTACCACTTTTGTTTTTTCTTTATTCAGATAATAAATATGATACGCCGGGTCATCCGTCTCCTGTCTGCCACACCCTGTGAACAGCGATACCAGAAGGATAAAACTCAGCCATCCTGCAATTTTCTTCATGCCAGACCTCCTAGGCAATGTAATTCAGCGGAATCCGCACAGTAAAGAGCGTTCCCTCACCCTCTGTACTAAATACCTTAATTGCACCACGGTGCATTAATATTGCATTTCTTGTAATGGCAAGTCCAAGTCCGGTTCCACCTATTTCTCTGGAATGGGACTTGTCTACGCGGTAGAATCTTTCATAAATATGCTCTAAGGAATCCTCCGGAATACCGATGCCGGAATCCTCTACCTTAAGATAGAAATACTGATAATCTGCATTCAGGGACACATGTACCCAACCGTCTTCCTTATTGTATTTGATTGCATTTTCCACCAGATTGGTAATGGCAAGCGTCAGCTTTACCTCATCAATTTCCGCTGTAACAGGCCGGAAGCTTTCCAACACCAGATCTACATGCTGTTTTTCCGCAATCGGTTTTAATCTCTTTAAAATCAAATCCAGCATCTCATTGATGTTAACTGACGTGATATTCAAATCTGATGCAGACTTGTCCATCTTAACCAGCGAGAGCAAATCATTGATAATTTTATTTTCACGTTCAATTTCATTTCCAATGTCTAACATAAATTCACGATACAGTTCTACCGGAACATCTTCCTGTCCATTCAGTGAGTCTGCCAGTACCTTCATAGAAGTAAGCGGTGTTTTCAGCTCATGGGACACATTGGACACAAATTCCTGTCTGGAGTCATCCAGCATCTTCATTCTGCTATAAAGTTTATTAAATTTTTCCGAAATCTGAACTGTTTCAGAATAATCCTTAATCATCAGCTCCCCATCACTGGTTCCATATCCATTCTGAATCTCAGCAATAGAGGATGCCATATTCTTCAACGGGTTTGTCAGACGAACGGATAAAAATACGCTGACTGCAAACAGTAAAACTGCCCCGAAAATCTGAAGCACTAATGCAGCATTTCTCATATATTCCAGATTGGCAAGAATACTATCTGTCGAAACACTGATAAGAAGCACTCCGATAATACTCTTCTCCCCTGACTCTACGTTATCTGTAGTCAGCGGAATAGTCATTTCCACATAATGATTATCCACATCATAATTCATAGAATCCTCACCGCGGAATGACTTTATGACTTCTTCTGAAATAATTGTTTTATCGGTATCCAGATCATAAGTATCTTTTATAATATGAAAAGAAGAATCTATCAGAAGAATTCTTCCATCATAAATACGTGACATCTGCTGCAACTGTGAAGTGATGCTTTCCGACTCCGCTCCATTGATATAATCTGTGGATACCATCTGGTTTGCAAGAATCTTTGCCTGACCAATTACATCTACACTCCGGTTAGAAACCGCATGTTTCTCATACGCAGTTAAAATTCCGGTCCGGATTAAAATTCCGGTCAAAATACCAATCAGCATAAAAAGACAAATCAGCCGGAATTTCATGCTTTTCAAAAAATTGCGAATACCTTTTTTTCTATTCATAAGTCTGTACCTTCATCCTCTGCTATATCGCTGTTATTTCTGATAGAAATAACCTACACCCCATTTCGTATGCACATATTTTGGCTCACTCGGATTCGGTTCAATCTTCTCACGCAGTCTACGCACATGAACATCCACCGTTCTGACATCGCCCGGATATTCATAACCCCATACCAGATTCAGCAGATTCTCACGGCTGTATACCTTATTCGGATTCATAACAAGAAGCTCTAACAAGTCAAATTCCTTAGCTGTCAGATTAATCTCTCTTCCCTGGACAAACAGTCTGCGGCTCTCACAGTCTAATTTTAAATCGCCGCTCTCTATCACTTTGGAATTTTCTTCCTTCGGTTCACTGGCAGCAGTTCTTCGCATAATTGCTTTGATTCTGGCTTTCACCTCAAGAATATTAAACGGCTTGGTAATATAATCATCTGCACCATATTCCAGTCCTAAGATTTTATCCATATCATCGCCTTTTGCTGTCAGCATGACAATTGGCATATTAGAAAACTCCCGGATTGCCTGACACACTTCAAATCCATCCATCTTCGGAAGCATGATATCCAGTAAAATCATATCAAACTTATTCTCCTGTGCCAGATGCAGTGCCTCTTCACCATCATACGCACAGGTTACTTCCATTCCATCCTGTTCCAATGAAAAACGGATTCCTTTCACTATTAATTTTTCGTCGTCCACAACCAGAACTTTTTTTGCCATTTTACACCTCAGTTAACCCTTATATTATCTTTTATTTTTTCAAAAACGCCATTTTTAATTCCGGGAATATTCATTAAATCTTCAATAGTCTGAAATGCGCCATTTTTTTCCCGGTAAGAAATAATTGTCTCAGCTTTTGATTCTCCAATTCCGGAAAGTGTCATAAGCTGTTCCTTTGATGCAGTATTCAGATTGATTCTGCCATCCTCCGGCTCTGCTGCCGAATCAGCACTCCCTGTCTGCTGCAAAAGGTAAGTTTCCTGATCCGGCACCTTTATCATCTGTCCGTCAACAACCGGTTCTGCCTGATTGAGTGCCTCTTTTGCTGCAGCATCCTTTAAGCCTCCTGCCAGTTCTAATACATCGCAGACCCTGGTTCCTTCTGCCACTTCATATACTCCCGGGTGCACTACCTCACCACAGACATATACATAACAAGAAGCCGGCGGGCATAAGACAGCTTCTGTAACCTCTTCACTCTCCATTTGCGTATCCGGCTCAAAATATACGGTATCTTCTTTTCCACATGCCGTATATATAATCCCACAATATAAAGCCAGAGCTAATAACCCGACTTTTTTCATCTGTATCACTCCCTTACATAAATTCTGTTATGCAAGAAAGTCCCCTAATGCTTACTGTTTTCTATTTTAACGAAAATTTGCCCTTTATACAAGTAGTATTTTCAAATTATTCCTGTGGCAGGCTTCCACCATTCCACAATGCCTTCATCTGCCTTGTAAATTCTGACCAGAACTCACCTGCATTTGCAGCATCCGGTACCAGCTGGCTGTTCTGATACTGCATAAAAGCTACCTGTTCTGCTTCATCCCGGCTGGCACCTTCATCTGTAGAAATATGACCAGTCATTGCATGCAGGGTATCCACTTCTTCTTTTTCTATAAAAGCAGCAAAATCAGATGCCATATCTTTTTCCCCCGAAAATTCATTTACCAAAAGGATCCCCGTTCTGGCAACCCCCTGCATCGGTGTGGTATCGTCTAACATCGGCAGCCCGCAAACGCCATAATTTTCTGCTGTCATCTTATTTAAATCATCAGAATCAATGATTGCACACAAAGATGCTCCCTGATTAAAATTCTCCACCACCTGAGTTCTGCTAATTTCATCCGTATCAATTCCCACAGTTTCCGAAAGGTTTTTAAAGAAAGTTAATTCATCATTATATTTTTCTCCATATGTCGTCAAAAGGGTATAGTCCGTCTCATTCCATTCCACTTCAGTCCCCACAAATGGATAATCATAAAATCCATCTGCCACATTCCATTCCAGCAGATTTCCTACACCTTCTCCTAAAAGGTTATTCTGTCCATAGCCTAAAATTTCCGAAATACTCTCCGGTGCTTCCGGGAAATTCTCTTTCTGATATACCATCACCAGTGTATCAAAAAACAATGGGTATTCTTCTTCCGTTGCAACACCATATAAATACGCCTTGTCTTTTGCATCATTCCAGGCAAGATACAAATCCGGATAGTCTTCTTCCGTCATTGTTGCATCATAAATCTGTTCAAGATAAGATTCCTCATCTACATAACGGATTCCCACTGCGATACCGGTTTTGGCATAATAATCCACTGCACACTGTTCAAAATAATTCCTGCAGTCTGCATCGCTGTACCAAAAGGATAGCTCCTTTTGTGCTGCTTCATATGCTTCTTTTGTTTCCTGCTCAGATGTTATCTGCTCTTTTCTGTCTGTTTTTAACTCTGTTTTCCCTGTTTCTTTGCTGCTGTAAAAAGCAGCCGCTGACAGCAGGATAACTCCCACTGCCAGCGTTGTTGTTTCTATGATTTCCTTTGTTTTCTTTTTCATATACCCTGCCTACATACGATCCAGTACGTTTTTCAGTTTCGTTATCATTTCATCCACATGCTCTTTTTCAATCACAAGTGGCGGCACCATACGGATTACATCTGCGCCGGCTGTTATAATAATTAAACCTTCTTTTAATGCTTCTGCCGCGATGGTTCCAACTGGTTTTGTGCTTACAAGCCCCTGCATCAGTCCCATACCACGGCGGGCTGTAATAAAATCATATTCTTCTACCAGCTTATCCAGTTCGCTTTCCAGATAAACTGCGATTTCTTTTACATGGTCTGTAAGCTTTAATTCTTCAAATAAGTCCATTACCTTACTGACCGCTACTCCGACAAACGGATTACCTCCATATGTGGTTCCATGGTCACCCGGTGCCAAGGATTTCTCTGCCACACGTTCTGTCATGGCAAAAGCTCCTACCGGCACTCCACAGCCCAATGCCTTGGCACTGGTCATAATATCCGGTTTGATTCCATAATGCTGCCATGCAAACATTTCTCCGGTTCTTCCCATTCCACACTGGATTTCATCTAAAATAAGAAGAATATCTTTCTCTTTGCAGAGTGCTGAAATCTCTTTCATAAAGGATTCCTCTGCCGGATAAATTCCACCCTCTCCCTGCACGGTTTCAAAGATAATGGCACATGTTTTTTCTGTTACCTGTGCTTTTACACTTTCAATATCATTAAAATCAGCAAATTTCACACCACCGCAGAGTGGCTCAAACGGTTCTCTGTAATGGGCATTTCCGGTTACGGATAATGCACCCAGGGTTCTTCCATGGAAGGAATGGTTCATGGCTATAATCTCATGGTCTGCATGACCATCTCTGGTATAGGCATATTTTTTTGCTGCCTTAATTGCTCCCTCAATGGCTTCTGCTCCACTGTTGGTAAAGAAAACCCTGTCCATTTTGGAAACTTTTAAGAATTTCTCTGCAGCTTCCATAATCGGGACATTATAATAAAGATTTGAAGTATGTGTAATTTTATCAATCTGGTCTTTCAATGCCTGCTTATATGCTTCATTGCTGTATCCTAACGCTTCTACCGCAATACCTGCCGCAAAATCAAGATACTTCTTTCCATCGGTATCATAAAGATATACGCCCTCACCATGATCTAATACCAGAGGGAAACGATTATAAGTATGTAATAATGCTTTATCTTCACAATCCATATATTCCTGTTTATTCATGATAAAACTTTTCCTCCGCATCTCCTAAAATTGCTGTTCCGATTCCTCGGTTTGTAAAGATTTCCAGTAACAGACAATGTGCAATTCTACCATCTAAGATATGTACTCTGGATACACCATTTTCAATGGCATCGATACAGTTATTTAATTTTGGAAGCATTCCGCCGCCAATATAACCATCTTCAATCAGCTTGTGTGCATCTGAAATCTTAAGTTCGGAAATCAGTGTAGATTTATCATCCGGATCTTTGTATACACCTTCAATATCTGTAAGAAATGCAAGTTTTTCTGCCTGTACGGCACGGGCAATTGCACACGCTGCATCGTCCGCATTGATATTATAGGTATCATAATTATCATCAAGACCTACCGGGCAGATAATCGGCAGGAAATCTTTTTCGAGAAGATCATATAAAATCTTTGGATTTACTTCCTTAACTTCACCCACATACCCGATATCCTGTCCATTGGATAATTTCTTATTTACCTTCAGCAGTCCACCATCTTTACCGCTGATACCTACTGCGTTCACGCCAAGCTTTTCTACCATCTGAACCAGTGATTTATTGACTTTTCCAAGAACCATCTCTGCAATTTCCATGGTAGGTGCATCGGTTTTACGAAGTCCATTGATAAATTCCGGCTCCATTCCGGCTTTTGCAACCCATTTGCTGATTTCCTTACCGCCACCATGAACGATAATCGGTTTGAAACCAACCAGTTTTAAAAGAGTTACATCCTGGATAACGCTCTGCTTTAACTCTTCATCTACCATTGCACTTCCGCCGTATTTTACTACGATAATTTTGCGGTTGAAACGCTGGATATATGGCAATGCCTCAATTAATACCTCAGCTTTTTTCAATATTTCCTGCATACTGTTTTCTTCCATCTGTCCAATCCTCTTTCCTTTTCTTAAAAAGTCTTTTTTCGTATATTTTTTTCAATCAAATCTTTTTTAAGAACGATAATCCGCATTTATTTTAATATAATCATAGGTCAAATCACAGCCCCATGCTGTTGCACAGGCTTCACCCATCTTCATATCTGCAATGGCTGTTACTTCTTTTTCAGATAAAATCTTAGTTGCCTCTTCCTCGGAATAATCTACGGCAACACCATCTTTGATAATCATCAGCTTGCCGGCTGCACTTTCAAAGTAAAGGTCAACCTGCTCCGGATCAAATTCCACGCCGGAATAGCCCAATGCACATAGGATTCGTCCCCAGTTAGCATCATGTCCAAAGATTGCAGCCTTGGTAAGGCTTGATGTTACTACGGATTTGCTTAAGATAACCGCATCTTCTTTGGATGCCGCATGCACTACTTTTACTTCAAATAAAGCAGTTGCGCCTTCGCCATCTCCCGCCATCATCTTAGCCAGTGCTTCATTGACATAATAAAGTGCCTCACAGAATGTTTCGTAATCTTCATTCTTCTCTTTGATTTTTTCATTGCCTGCAAGGCCATTTGCCAGTACCAGGCAGGTGTCGTTGGTGGAAGTATCTCCATCTACGGAAATCATGTTATAAGTATCTGTTACGGTACTGCTCAGTGCTTCCTGCAACATTTCTTTTGAAATTGCTGCATCTGTTGTGATAAAGCTTAACATGGTACACATATTCGGATGAATCATGCCCGAGCCTTTACACATTCCACCGATGGTAACCTTCTTACCGGAAAGCTCTACCTCCACTGCAGCCTCTTTCTCATGGGTATCTGTTGTCATAATAGCAAGTGCTGCATTATGTCCACTAGTTAAATCACCGCTTAATTTTTTACTCATCTGTTCCACACCGGCACAGATACGGTCAATCGGAAGCTGTTTTCCAATTACTCCTGTGGATGCCACAAGAACTGCATCCTCCGGAATATCCATTAACTCTGAAGTTTTCTTTGCGGTATCTTTGCAATATCCTAATCCTTCTGTTCCGGTACATGCATTGGCAATTCCGGCATTTACTACAACTGCCTGTGCAAATGCACTGTTCTTTACAATGTCCTTATCCCATTTTACCGGTGCTGCCTTTACGACATTCGTGGTAAATGTTCCGGCAACTGCACATGGCTCCGTGGAATAAATCATTGCCATATCTGTTCTGTCTTTATACTTAATACCTGCTGCTGTGGATGCAGCCTGAAAACCTTCTGCTGCGGTAACGCCGCCTTCTACTTTTTTCATAATATGCCTCCTGTCCTGCTTTCCTCTGTCTTTTATCTTAAGCTGTCTGCTTTCCAAATTTATTTATGGATTAAATACAGTTACATTTTCCGGATTCAAATCAAATTCATAATAATTCATATCCTTCCGGAATGTCCAGCCCATATTCTTCCAGAATCCATTGCCCAGCTCATTACTAGTAAATGCCACCAGATTTACTTTGTTGATGCCTTCTTTTTTCAATGCTTCCATTGCCATCATTGCCATTGCTTTTCCAATACCATGTTTCCGGTAATCCTCATGGACGCATACATGATAAAAGCATCCTCTTCTTCCATCCTGTCCGCAAAGAATAGCTCCTACAATTTTTCCATCCATACATGCCACGATACTGGTGTCCGGATTTCTTCGGATAAAACGTTTCACATTTTCTTCCGAATCATCAATGCTCCGGATGCCAAATCCATGAATGCTCATCCAGAGTGCATGGACTTCATTAAAATCGTCTTCTTTCATTGTTCTTAATATATATGTAGCTTCTGCCATATTCTCTCCTGCTTACGGGAACATCGGTACCAGTTCGAGACCTTCCGATTCCTTTAATCCAAATAATAAATTCATATTCTGAACCGCCTGACCGGCTGCTCCTTTTACCAGATTATCCAGCGCACCCATCATAATCACTCTTCCGGTACGCTCATCTACTACAAAGTTCACATCTACATAGTTGCTTCCTTCTACCCATTTGGTTTCCGGGCACACACCATCCTCTAATACCCTGACGAATTTCTCGTTCTTATAATATTTTTCATAAGCTGCACGAATCTCTTCTTTGGTTGGATAACTTCCGTCTGCTTTCTTTACCAGTGATGCGTACTCTGTTGCTAAGATACCACGGTTCATTGGAACAAGATGTGGTGTAAAGCTGATGGTAATCTCTTTTCCGGCTGCATAACCTAACTGTTCTTCAATTTCCGGTGTGTGTCTGTGGGTTGCCACGCCATATGCCTTCATATTTTCATTTACTTCACAGAACAGATTATTGACCTTTGCTCCACGTCCTGCACCGGAAGTACCGCTCTTTGCATCCACAATCAATGTATTGGCATCAATCAGTCCCTCTTTTACCAACGGATATGCGGTTAAAATAGAACAGGTGGTATAGCATCCCGGGTTGGCTACCAGTCTTGCATTTTTCACCTTTTCACGATTGATTTCGCAAAGTCCGTAAACGGCTTCTTCAATAAACTGTGGACTCTTATGCTCAATTTTATACCATTTTTCATAAGTAGCCACATCTTTAATACGGTAATCTGCGCTCAAATCAATTACCTTTGTCTCGGATAAAATCTTCTCATTCAATACAGAGCCAAGGAAACCCTGCGGTGTTGCTGTAAAGATAACATCCACCTGCTTTGCCAGCTCTTCTATATTATCATCGAGGCAGGTATCCTCTACGATTTCAAACATATTACGGTAAACATCTGCATACTTCTTATCTATATAACTTCTGGAGCCATACCACTTAATCTCTACGGAAGGATGTCCCATAAGAATCCTTACCAGTTCTGCTCCTGCATATCCGGTTGCTCCGATAATTCCTGCTTTAATCATTTTTACATCTTCTTTCTTCTTAAGATTATGGCACACACGAAATTTGCATGCCATTTACAGTGCATAATTATACATTCGTTTTATACATTATGCAAGTATTATTTTCTGTTTTCACGCTTTTTCAGTTAATTTGTGATTCTATAAGTCTTCTTTTATTATTATATTATCCGTTTTTTATACATAAATATGTACCCTTTGTATATAATTATGCATTTTTATAAGTATATTATGTATATTTTTTCGCTTGCGTATTTAATTTTTTTGTTGTATATTAGTCCTAGTTAAAAAACATCTGAAGAAAGGATACCTATTATTATGAAAGAAAAAGTTGTTTTAGCGTACTCTGGTGGACTTGATACAACCGCTATCATCCCATGGTTAAAAGAAAATTATGATTATGAAGTAATCTGCTGCTGCGTTGACTGCGGACAGGGTGAAGAGCTGGACGGTCTTGATGAAAGAGCAAAATTATCCGGTGCAACCAAATTATATATTGAAGATATTACAGATGAATTCTGTGATGACTATATTGTTCCATGTGTTCAGGCAGATGCCGTATATGAGAACAAATATCTCTTAGGAACTTCTATGGCTCGTCCTGGTATTGCCAAGAAATTAGTTGAAATTGCACGAAAAGAAAATGCTGTTGCTATCTGCCACGGTGCAACCGGTAAGGGAAATGACCAGATTCGTTTCGAGCTTTCTATCAAAGCACTTGCTCCTGATATTAAAATTATTGCTCCTTGGCGTGATGACAAATGGAAAATGGATTCCCGTGAATCCGAAATTGAATACTGCAAAGCACATGGCATTCATCTTCCATTCTCTACTGACCAGAGCTACAGCCGTGACCGTAACTTATGGCACATCAGCCACGAAGGTCTTGAGTTAGAGGATCCTGCAAATGAGCCAAACTATGACCACCTTTTAGTTCTTGGTGTTTCTCCGGAAAAAGCTCCGGATGAGGGCGAATATGTAACCATGACCTTTGAAAAAGGTGTTCCTACTGCTGTTAATGGAAAGAAAATGAAAGTTTCCGATATCATCCGTGAATTAAACCGTTTAGGCGGCAAACATGGAATTGGTATCATCGATATCGTAGAAAACCGTGTTGTTGGTATGAAATCCCGTGGTGTATATGAAACTCCTGGCGGAACTATCCTGATGGAAGCACATCGTCAGTTAGAGGAACTCGTATTAGACCGTGCTACTATGGATGTAAAAAAAGATATGGGCAATCGTATGGCTCAGATTGTTTACGAAGGAAAATGGTTCACACCTTTACGTGAAGCAGTTCAGGCATTCGTTGAGTCTACCCAGGAATATGTAACCGGTGAAGTAAAATTCAAGCTCTACAAAGGAAACATCATCAAAGCCGGAACAACTTCTCCATACTCTCTCTACAGTGAGTCACTGGCAAGCTTTACAACCGGAGACCTTTATGATCACCATGATGCAGATGGATTCATCACGCTGTTTGGTCTTCCATTAAAAGTTCGTGCTATGAAAATGCAGGAATTAGAAAAAAATAACCAGAAATAGAATTTTCTAACGCAATATAGAAAGTAAAAAAGGCATTACATTCGACAGCCGCCGATATGTAATGTCTTTTTTATTTATCCAGAATCTCTCTTAATACAGCAAGACCCTGTTCCATTTCATCTTCTGTCAGATTACCATATCCAAGCACCAGTGTCGGAACTTTCTTTTCCTTTGGCTTTTGAATCACATATTCACCCAGTCCATGAATTTCAATATGCTGCTCTCTCGCCTGCTCTACCACCTCTTCTTCCTTCCACTTCACTTCCAGTTCTACCAATACATGCAAGCCGGCATTATCACCGTAAATGCGGCAGACCCAGTCTTCCTGCTTTAAAAGACGCATAAAAGTATCATGCTTATTCTTATAGTTATTACGCATACGGTTCAGATGCCGTTCAAAATGCCCTTCTTCCATAAAATGGCACAATACTTCCTGACTGTTCCGCGGCACCGTACAGGCATAGAAACCACAGGAACTGTGGTACCGCTCCATCAGGGAATGGGGCAGTACCATAAAACTGATTCGAAGAGATGGGGCAATACTTTTTGAAAAAGTTCCTATATAAATCACATGTTCTCCGGTATCATTTCCCCACAAAGCCGGAATCGGCTTTCCTTTATAACGAAACTCACTATCGTGGTCATCTTCTATGATATAACGTTCTTCTCCTTCAGATGCCCACTGTAAAAGTTCCAGCCTTCTTCGCAGCGGCATGACATTTCCCAACGGGAACTGATGGGATGGCATGACATAAACCATATCCGGATTTTCTTTCCGGATAGCCTCCATACAAATTCCATCTTCATCAATTTCTTCTGCCAACACCCGATATCCCATATTACAGAAAGTATAATAGGCCTGCAAATAAGTATAATTCTCCATTGCCACTTTCTTATCCCGCCCCATAATCTGAGCTAACAATAACAGAAGATACTCATTACCGGCACCAAGAAGAATCTGTTTTTCATCGCAGACTACCCCTCTCGCCTGATAGAGATAGCGGCTGATTGCCGTTCTAAGATTCAGTTCTCCCTTTGGATTTCCCGAAAGCAATAAATCCGGGTTATCCTCCGGCACTACACTCTTATGCATCCGATACCATATTCCATAGGGAAAATGCTTCCGGTCAATCTCATATGGAGAAAAACTGATTTCATACTGCTTTTTCTGCCGCTCCATGAGTCTTCCCTCTTCTGGCTTTTCCTGTCCACGGCTCAGCTGATATAGCATGCTGATATCGCATACAAAATAGCCTGCACAGGGTTTTGGTTCAATATAACCCTCTGCCGTAAGCTGTTCATATGCCAGTTCCACAGTACTCCTGCTGATTTGCAGATTTTTGGCCATAAAACGAGTAGACGGTAATTTTTCCCCCGGGGAAATCTTACCGTCTGCTATATCCTTACGAATATATTCGTAAATCTGCTCATAAAGTGCGTGTGGAGAATCCGGCTGTAAATCAATCCATAATTCCTTCATCCCGTTATCCACCTATCGGTTTTTCTTAAGCTCTTTTAAAATAATTTCTTTTAATTCCAAGGATTTATCCTTAATCTTACGATTTGCACTTGCGGAACTCAAAACACGGCTTAAGCATTTTGATGTTACATCATACTGCTTATAATGGAATGCCATATTTGCAAGAAGATAATCCATAGTACTCTGATCCATTCCACAAATCGGGAACATCTCTGTACTTACTGCCTTCATCATGCCATCATAGGCCTCTTTATAGAAAGATTCCTCTTCCTGTCTGCAGGCTGCTGCCTCTTCTTTTTTACCGGCAGTCTCTAATTCCTCTGCTTTGGTGCGAAGCAACCATGCAAGAATCAGACAGTTATATGCTTTTTCACTGGTTCTCGCTTTCTTTACCATCGAATTAAACAGGGATAACTTATGCATTTCAATTGCCTTATCATAATCCCATGTTGCATCGTCAGATGGTGCCTGCGGATGAAAATTCCGGCTAATCTGTTCCTTAATCAATTTAATCTGACCCATGGTAATATGTTCAAAATAACGATTCAGTGAAGTATATCCGCAATTCGGGCAGGATGCTACATCATATTTCAAAGAATCCACATACTGCTGTCTCGGTCTCAAATCTGCATCCGGCTCCAATCGCTTCACCTTACCGGCTTTTACCATTTTCGTCTTAAATTCTTTATCACATACCGGGCAGCGCACGGTCTTATCTAAAAGGAAATCCTCTTCCTTTGGCTGTACTACGGCTGTTTCTACTTTTTCTTTTGTTTTCTTTTCTGCTGCTTTCTCATCGGCATAAAGGTCTGTACTGTCAGTTGCCTTTATTCCGAATTTTTCCAATCCAGAAAATAAATTCATATCTATTCCTCCGCTCTACTGCTGAGCTGGCAGTTTATAAGAACTCTTTAGTGAAACGATGCGGTTAAATACCAGTGCATCTTCTTTTGAATCTTTCGCGTCTACACAGAAATATCCCTGTCGTACAAACTGGAAGCTGTCATATCCTTTTGCATCTGCAAGACCTGGCTCTACATAGCACTCTTTTAATACGGTAAGAGAATTCGGATTTAAGTTCAGGCTTCCGTCTTCGTTATATACGCCCAACTCTTCGTCCACAATATTCTCGTATAATCTTACTTCTGCTTTCACTGCGGTTGGTGCTGCTACCCAGTGAATGGTTCCTTTTACCTTTCTTCCATCCGGGCTGTTTCCGCCTCTGGATTCCGGGTCATAGGTACAGTGAATCTCTGTCACTTTTCCGTTCTCGTCTTTTACAAAGCTGTTGCATTTCACAAAATATGCATGCATCAGACGCACTTCGTTACCCGGGAACATACGGAAATATTTTCTCGGCGGTTCTTCCATGAAATCTTCTCTGTCAATGTAAAGTTCTCTTGCAAACGGAACCTTACGGCTGCCTAGAGCTTCATTTTCCATATTATTGACCACATCAAAGTATTCTATCTGATCTTCCGGATAATTGTCAATAATAACCTTAATTGGATCTAATACTGCCATCACGCGGGAACGTTTTAATTTCAAATCCTCACGGATACAATATTCTAACATTGCATAATCTACCGAACTGTTTGCCTTGGAAACGCCGCACAGCTCTACAAACATTTTAATAGACTCCGGTGTAAAGCCTCTTCTTCTCAAAGCGGCAATGGATACCAGACGCGGGTCATCCCATCCATCTACAATATGCTCCTCTACCAGCTTATTTACTGTTACATTCCCCTCCCAGACCTTAAGATCATCCAGGATTCCTTTTTGAATATTCTTTTCTATCTCCCTCAGACTTGGCCCCGGTTTCTTTCCCTCCGGCATTTCATCCTCTGGTCTTAATCTCCAGGAATATATATCATGTGCCTGTTGAGTATCATCATAGTATCTGAAGCGGTATTTACCGGATTTATCCTGACTTTCACCTTTTTCCAGAACGATACCTCTGTTATCTCTTCTTGTAGCTGCCATTATATCACCTTTCTTTCTGCGATCTGATCTATCATCTCCATGATTTCCTGATCTCGCCGGATAAAGGAAGCACTGCCGACCTACAAACGCTGCTCCTCTTCCTCTATGATCTGTTCCATCATCTCAGCAAATTCTTTATCATTCATCTAATCACCTCAATATATGGTAAAAGGGCAGCAGTTGCCGCCCCGATCTATGTCGTCCCGGTAGTGTTGGTAGCACATCGGGGTATTGCTTCACGCCCTCAGGATGTATGTTATCTCTCCTGCTGCCGTTCCAGATCAGACTACGCCAATAGCATTACCGGAATCAGCAGAAGGACTGCGCCAGCTCCCGAGTCACGTCTCCAGGGATTGCGCCGGCACAATTTTCTTTTGCGATAGGTATCTTCTTCGGTTCTTGATCTATTTCATTTCAAGCAGTAATGGTCTTCTTTCTTCTGCCAGTGTAAAGACGACCTGAAGAAATTTTCTTACTCTCTCCTGTCTTGGATACACAAGCATCATTAACTTGAATTGTAAATACTCTTCCGGTGTGCACTTGGAAAGCTCCAGAACGAACTCTGCTGCCAGGCTGATCACTTTTTCATTCATGCCTTTCCTGCTCCCTTTCTTCTGGCTCGTTCTTCCCTAATCCCATGAACACGCCCAAGATTGTAAAATATTGATGCTTCAAATGGTCCTGCATTAAATTTCCAATGTTTCACTATTGCAGAGTACAGATCACCTAATTTTGTATTCTTCCAAAATGCAGTAGTCTGATACCCTGCCACTCTCACCTCTTCGTCAATGTCCAGAGGTAACTCAATTCTTTTTTTCACAACTTTCTCCTATGCTTCTCGTCCAGAATGCTGTATAATGACAACGATCTGGTTTATTGTAGGTTGCCGGGTTACTCGCCCCTGTCAGTGCGCCAACACTGGCAAGGGCACTTTTTTATAATTTCTTTCCGTGAGTGTACTCATGGTACAGGGTGCACATTACGCCCGCCATGAATGAAAGCACAAAATCTGTTATTGTCATGTTATGTATTCCCTTTCTTTTTCCTTGTAATTTCGCTTTATTACCCTTTAGGCTATAAATTGTCCAATGAAACGGTTTAAATCGAATTTAGGTCTGTTTCATTGACTACTAATAGCCTGTGCACAACATTCTAGTTATTCCAAGGAAGTCGTCTTGTTAATTCCTCTTTCTGTTCCTCAGTCAGTTCTCTAACTGCTGGTGGGGTAATTCTGATCCATGCCGTAGGGATATGTGTACAAATGCTTTCACCCTCGCCAGTGCTCTTATTAATTGCCACGATCTCACATTCTTCCGGGTACTTCTCTGCAAGTTTCTTGATTCTTGAGATGTAACGCCCCTGTGAGAATGTCACCGTTGCTCTCTTTGAGTGCTTTATGAACTCTATTGCATTCTCTGTGGTTCCGGAAATATCCGGCAGCAGTAATTCTCCAACTGATGTACCTGTTACCTCTGCCAAACGCTCCATTGCATCCTCAGAAGCAAAGCCGTTGGTCATGAGCCACTGAAAAGATTTCTCTCCCAGTCCGGTAGTTCTACAGATGATCTCAGGTGTCAGCTCCTGTTCTGTCATAAGTTCCTGGTATTTCTTTGTGTTGAATCTCATATTCTGTTTTCTCTCTTTCTTTTATTGCAGGCGGCAGCAGTCGCCGCCCTGATTCTTTAACATATTGTATCACTTCGGTTATTTCAGACACCTATATCTTGATGTCTACCAGACAGCCATAGCTTTCCTTGTAGCTGTAGCCGCCTAAGATCTGCAGTAATTCCGCTCTGACGTGTACCCCTGCGTCAATGACTGCTGCCAAACCGGCCGCAAGTCCCCGTGGAACATAACCAATAACAGTCTTGCGATTGATGGAACGTAAATGGATCACAATCTGAATAGCATTCCTGTCAAATGAGTTCTCCGGATCTCTTACCAGCTCTGCCTGCATAGTTTCCACTGGAAACTGCTTCATAAATTGTAATCTTTCCTGGATGTTTCCGGATGTAGTACCCACGGCTCTGATCTTCATAGAAACCTTAATGCGTCTCCATGCTTTTCTAAATGCCTGTGATAAGGAATAGCCCTCTTTTCTCAATTCATTTGCCATTGTACAAACCGCTTTCCTGATATTGGTTATCTGCTTCATGTTTTCCTTGCCCCCTTTCCTTGAACTGATTATAGTATAACCCTTTTTTGGTTACTTGTCAACCTTTTTGTAATATATTTTGTATTATTTTTTATCTTTTTCGATTGACTTATAACCTCATATTTATTATACTTCAATTATAAGGAGGTGTATCATGTCTATACAGTACAAAGATAACGAGCAAATTGTTATTGAGATAAAAAAACTCATGCTTGAAAAACAAATATCGCAAAGAGAAATTGCCGAACAACTAAATATCAAACCTCAGGGACTTACTAAACTGCTTAACAAGAAAAATTTCGGCTTTGAGGATGCACAGAAAATTCTTTCTGCAATGGGCTATGATTTAATCGTTGATTTTCAGCCAGCAGACTAAATTATCGTGAAAGGACGTGTTTACTATGCCATTACCACAGCATGAAGAATACACCGTAGAAGACATTTATAACTTGCCAGAGGGAACCCGGGCAGAGCTGATAGACGGCCAGATCTACTACATGGCACCGCCTACCAGAAGACACCAGGATATCGTAGGATCACTCTACAGGAAGATTGCAGACTATATTGACGCTAAAGGCGGTTCCTGCAAGACCTATATCTCCCCGTTTGCGGTATTCCTGAATGAGAATGATAAAAACTATGTAGAGCCGGATGTCTCCGTGATCTGTGACCCCGACAAGCTCAACAGCAGAGGTTGCTCTGGTGCTCCGGACTGGATCATTGAGATCGTGTCACCAGGCAGCAGGAAAATGGACTATTTCACAAAGCTGTTCAAGTACCGGACTGCAGGCGTTCGTGAATACTGGATCGTGGACCCGATCAAGAACTTGATCCTGGTTTACAATTTTGATACCAGCGATTCCGAACAATACACCTTTGCCGATACGATCAAGGCAGGTATCTATGAAGATCTGTATATTGATTTCAGTAAAATGGATTTTTAAAACGAGAACTTGAAGAAAAGAGAATAAGAGTAAAGAAATAGCCGCCCTGTCCCTGGAAAAGATTAGGCGGCTAAATCTTAGCTAAACATATTTGCCAGGACGGGGAACCTTGACTTCCCTTACTGGCTGTCTTGATAAGTATATTATATGCCAGCTTCCGGAATTTGTCAATTTCCCTTTGCTCACACTCTCATCTGCTGCCGCTTCGCCTATTCTTTTTACCGGGACCCTGTCTCAGTGTTCCCTCTATCATTTCCAGCCGTTTGTTGCTCAGCGTAATAATCGTCTATTTTCGTTTATTTCCCTTTACCCTATACAAATATACCCTTGAGCTGTTTTCGTCCATTTTCGCCCTGCTCTGCGTCCTCAGGCGTGGCATAGAAAGCATTTCATGCCGTGCACTGCAAATACTGCATTGCTTTCAGCCGATCCTTGCAGTCCTGGTAGATCTCTTTGTAGTTGCGTCCTGCTGCCATACCGGTTCTTAAAGTGTGTGCTATCAGATGTTCCACCAGAGATAGATCATCTAACTGGATCCCGGCAGCAGTTGCCTTGTCTGTAATCCCCACCGCTTTATATGCAAGCCTGGTATAGTTGGTGTAGTAGTGATCTGCATGAGTGCTCCCCTGTGCCCGGGCATATTCCACGAATTCCTTGATAACATCCGTTTCGGCTCTCCTGGTTGCTTTCTCTGCCTGATCTGCCCTTTGGTAAGCGGCTGTGTTCTTCTCCTGAATGAACTTTTCCATCTGGTTGAATGCCTTTATGTACCGTAATTTCCATACAAGGGCACTCTTTCCGGTAAATCCCATTACCAGGAGAGAAAAACCGTCGCGGTTCATCAGATACATTCTGTGGTATTGTCCATCATCTGCCTTTCTTCTGCCTATAATGAACATTTCTGAACGCTCCTCAATTTCAAGGAGCGTTTCTCGTAAATTATCAATAACCTGCAATACATTATCGTGCCTCTTTCCAAACTTCTCTGCAACCTGCAAGCTGTCACATACTGTTGCATCATTCTTTAAATAAACAAGTTCGTTCATGTTGATCTCCTTTCTTTCCTGCATTGTCTCTGCAAAATCTATTTAAAATAGCGAGTGTAATTTTACGCTGATTGACTTCTCAGTAGCACTGAGCCAATAATTTGGCTGAGTTCCTTTCTCTGGTTGCACAGGATCTTGTTTGCGTTGCTCAATTTTGAGCAGCGTTTTACTATCTCTGTACTTCTTTCCATTTCCGGAAAAAACTCCCGCGCGTATCGTGTCCACGAATTCCAACTGCTGCCAGATTGCTATATGCGATAAATACCATCATTTACAGTCGTGATTCCTGACGGTATTAACCACTCCCGCCTATATCTGCAATCCCTCAACATTCCGGCTATACGCTCCGAAGTTCCACCTTTTTCCACCATTTCAGCTATACACGAAGAAACCTCAAGTTTTTTCAAGCTCTGCCTATATGCTCCAAAATGTTAACTTTTGTTAAGTTCTGGCACCTTATACAAGAAAAACATGAGGTTTTCTGAGGTTCCGATCTGCTGAATGCATTCCTGCTATATAAGGGAAAATACTAGGTTTTACTAGGTTCTGCGCTATACACCTCAGATACTTTCCCTAAACCATTACACCAAAACTCCACGTTTTTCCAAGATGCCTATACAGGGGAAAATATTATGTTTTTTTATGTTTTCAGCTATACGGGGAAAGCTGTGGGGTTTTGTCAGGTTCACAACCGTCTGTAAATACAGTCGGTTTTGTCAGGTTCCCGGTATGGGAAAATGCTAAGTTCTGCCAAGGTTTCAGCTACATACGGGAAAGTGTCATGTTTTGACAGGTTCTCTGTCCCAGTTCTGCCCGGTCAGCAATAACCAGAATATGTACATGGTCTGTCTTTTGTATGCGAAGAAATCTCTGCGGTTGATCGGAACATAGCATTTCAGGCTCAGGTTATCATATCCCAGTTCGTGTACCAGTGATTCCACCAGTATGTCAGCCATATCAGCCTTGCTCTGTTCTGCTGCAAATTGAAGCAGTTTTTTATTCTTCTCCAATTTTGCCTGTTCCCGGATCCAGCGTCCCCGCTCCTCGTCAATGCCATAATGTCTCAACTTCGTTTCTCTTGTCAGCATTGTACTCTCTCCTTTTGTGTGATATTATAGTTTCCAAGGTATACCCAAACGTGCATACCGGCAGCAGAATGCCAATCATAAAATTACAATATCACTTCTCATCCTCGCCGGTATGTATCGTTCTCTTATCACTCTAAGGGCATATAAAAGATTTTCATTCCTCTGCGATATGCCGTCTCAATATCCATCAATACGCCCCTTGCTCTCGCTTCGTCTATGTATCTCCCCAAGAAATGACTATAGCTCTCATTCTTTCCATGAACCCGTATTACATTATCAGGACCATTTTCCGGAATAAATGCACTCCCAAACTCAAATATACCTCTGCCATTCTGTGAATAAATCTTCATTTCTTCGCTTGCCTTTCCAGTTCTTCCAGCTTCTGTATTGCCGCCAACATCAAATATTCAGCCATTTTCCCTTGACCGTATTTATCAGTGAATTCTTCGCTCTCTTTTACTGCCTGCGCCCACTGTTCCTCTGTCATGGGTACGATTACCGCCCATTTACGGAAGAACTTCCACGCATCCGTAAAAGCATTGTAATATCCCTTTAATTCCTGCTCTGTCATTCGAATGGTATCTCCATCTGTTCAATCTGTTCCTGTGTTACTGGTACAAAGCCGATTTTATCAGCTTCCCACCCATAACTCCTGGTAAATTCCTTTACGTTGTCGCTGATCCGCTTTGATGCATCGTCATAATACAAGGTCAATGCTTTCTCCCCTGTTGCCAGCTTTCCAGTCAAACGGTTCTTTGATACGGTCAGAAGTCTTTGATTCTCCCTTAATGCCTTGTCACGCTTATAGGTCAGCACAACGTCCACCTTGTTCGTGATGTCTGCGCTTCCACTCACCGCGTCATTATCATCTGATCCGTTCCCGTTCTTTCTTGGATGCACAACCAAGATCACGGCTACCTGCTGCCGCTTCGCTATTTTTACCAGTTTATCCACAAATTTACTCTGTGCCCGGTATAAATCCACACTCATACCCACATCAAGGGCGGTCATAAGATTGTCCAGGAGCAGCAGTTGCACTCCATATTGCTGTACTGCTTTCTCTATGATCTCAAGAAGATCTCCAGGTTCATCGTCTTCTATTGACTGGTTCTCGTACAGATACGCACGTCCCTCGTACCACTTTGAAATCCTATTGATTTTCCCATCAGGTATAAAATAGTTTACCGTTCCTTCTGGTCCTGCCTTGTTAATCACGTTGTGCTTTCCTGCTATTTGGAAATCTATCCATCTCTTGAAGAAATAATCTTGCAGTTCCCCAGAATACGCAAGGACTGTCTTGCCCTCATCCAGTGCGTTCGCCAGGATCTGAGACCCCAGGGTGCTTTTACCATCACCCCTCTTTCCCGTAAGGATCACCGTCTGTCCCAGATAGATACCACCGGACAAGACTTTATCAAGGCTCTCTATCCCTGTTGGGATCTTCGGAAGTGAAAACAGATCTACCGCCCTCACATCAGATAATTGCTTTACCTGCTGTATCGGGATCACTTCTGCCTGTTCTACTGCCTGTCTTACTGCATCCCGACCGTATTTCTTCAGGATCTCATTTGCATCTTTACAGCCTTTATAGTCCTGCTGCCTTACAGCCTTGACAATGCCCCGGAAACGTCGCCGCATATCTTCAAGGAGTGTGATCGTACCGTTTTCACAGTCACCAAACACGATCAGAGTATCAAAGTTCTGCAACCAGTCCCAACAATACGGGATCCATGTAAAGCCGTTCTTCCCGTTTGGGACCGATACAGCATTCTCAATTCCGGATTCTGCGACCGATAAGCTGTCAAGCTGTCCTTCCGTGAGAATCAGAGTCTTATTCTCCAGATTACACTGGTACATACCGAACAAGATCGGCTTGCAATTCGCTTCGCACCACTCTTTCCCTTTATCCACTGCCGGGTTAAAGTCTGTCTTGCGGTATTTGATGAACTGCAAGGATCCTTTTTCATCCAGGAAAGGGAACACCAGTATATTCTCATGCTCTGTCTGAACGGTAATCTGGTATCTTGCAGCAGTGGCAGCAGTTATCTTTCTTGTCTCCAGATATGTAAGTGCTGCAGGTTTTGGTTTTACTGGCTGCATCTTCTTGAACTTCCGGAACTTCTTCTGTCTCCTGGTCTGATAATATGCATCTATATCGTTTTCAAGGGTAAACCATGAGAAATCTGCTGCAAGGGTAAGCATATTTCCGGAAACGGAGCAGGAAGAACGCAAACATTTAAACTGTCCGCTGATCAGATTTATTGCAAATGTCCCCTTGTCTCGATTTCTCCCGCCGTTACAGTACGGACAGTAGAAAAACTGAAGCTCGTCCCCTTTCTGTTTGGTTTGGATTCCGGAAGCCCTGGCAAATTCCAGAGCATCCGATTCTTTGAACTCGTAATATCCCATTATTCCTCACTCCATAAATCAATATATTCCTCTGGTTCTTCCATCTCTTCTGGTAGATCTTTTGGAAGTGCTGGTGATTCGTTCAAATAGCTTTCGAATTTTGTCCCGAACAATGTTTCCGGTCTCAGGTAACGCTCCATTTCCTCATTACCCAACCACTGCGATACCTTCCAGTCGATCACCCTCTTGAAGTCTTCCAGAGTAAAGCCCTCTTCAAATCTTGCCCGTATATGTCTCTGTGTTGCTTTGGTGGAATATTTGTAATTCTTTCCAGAACTGTTATTCAGATATTCAATAATCTCTTTAAAGGGGTATGCTGTCGAGTTCTGCTCGACTATATATATATTATCTCTATCTTTATCTCTATCTCTATTCTCTGGTGGAGTTTTGTCTGGACAGGCGACGGACATTTGTCCAGACGTTTGTCCAGTCTTCTCTGTTTCAATTCGTGCCCGATATGCCCTCTTTCTGTCCGCTTCGCTACTACTTTCTCCGATAAAGTTTTGAATATCCATCATGTATATTGCACCGGAATCAAGAATCTCGATCAACCCAAGTTCCTTTAGAACCTTTAAAGCCTTTTCTACTGTTTCCACCCGGTGGCGCGTCACACTTGCCAGCATCCGCGAATTGTACGGTATAGTCCCATTCAGCATCAACCTTCCACTATCCTTTAGGCTCCTGAGATAAAGTTTTAAGAGAATATTACTGTATAAATACCCGTCTTCCATATTCTCCAGCAATACCATACTGTCCGATTCGAAAAAGTTTTCTTTAAGTTTCAAGTAATAATATTTCTTGTTATCTGCCACAGTTTATAAATTGCTCCTTTTCTCGCTCTCACTCTGAAATCTCATCTAAATACTTCTTGATCTTTCCTACATTCCACAAAACGCGTCTTCCAACATATATCTTTGCTCCTGCTGCCGTACCAATGTTTACGGCGGTCTTTCTTCCTGATCCCAGTATTTCCTGGAGACCAACTGTATCAACTGCTAAACTATTTTCGTTATAGATGCTCTCTATCGTTTTTTTCATATTCTTCTCCTTCACTCATACATATCATCAATAATTTCTGTCACATCCACGCCAAGAGCCTTTGAAATGCGGCTCACAGTAATCGGCGTCACCTTTTTACTATTTAAGATTACGTTTAATCTACTTCTGCTTATCCCCGCAGCTTCTGCCACTTGCTGTTTTGTCATTTCTGCTCTCGCCATAGCGACCTCAAATTTTATTTCGTTTACTGTCATAATTATACCTCTCTTTCGTTTTAATCACTATTGTGTTTAAATAATATCACTAATGTGTTTTTATGTCAATAACGAAAGTGATTGCCAATAATTCACCATTGTGATATAGTGGTATTAAAAGGTGGTGAAAAAATGTTATATATCGAGCATCCTAATAAATTAGCCAAACTTCGCCAAGAAGCTCATTTATCACAGAAACAATTGGCTCAAGAATTGGGCGTGTCGCAATCATCTATTAATTATTGGGAAAATGGCGGACGCACTCCATCTGTAAAAGCAGCTCAAAGAATTTCTGAATATTTTAAAATACCGATATCTGAAATATTTGCCCCTTATAAAGACGAACTTTGCACTTCAAGTGTTGCTATCAGTGATGCTATAGAAAAGCCTTTAAAGAACGTCAATATTCCATTACTTTTACTTCTGATGAATACAGTTCAGAAGAATTACAAAGTATACAAATGTATGCTTCTTTTCTGAAGTCGCAACGAATCAAAACTTCTGGTTCTGCCAAAATACCAGAATATAAAAAAGCCAATAAAACACATCGAAATAACACAGATGTTCTCGCCGCCCATGCCCGTACAGATATTGAGCAGACATCTGAGGGTGTTCAGCATGATCTTGATATTATGGATGATGATTCAGAATGGGATTGATAAAAATTATCTTTTTAAACGTAAAATCCCCCCTGCCATTTTGACGGGTGGTATTAATCATTTATGCGATTTTCATTATTATTTTCCCTCACCGGGGTAAAAAACGGGGTAAATCCAAAATACTACTCCCTGCATCCCCTGTATTTGCGTACATTTTCATAAACAATACTGTTTTCAAAAGTAAAAATCAATAAATTCCTTGACGAGATTTAGGTCAAATGTTATAAATGTAATAGGACTCAGTTTGAAAAACTATACCTAGGAGGACTATTATGCCAAATATAGAGTTACTTGAAAAAGCGACCCCGGTTGCTCCCATCCGTATTGCAGCACTTGCCGGATGTCAGGATCTTGCAAAAGAGGTTGACAAGAAACTTGTAAAATTCCGCAAAGAACTTGTAGCAAAGAAGAAACCGAGCACTGTACCACAGGGATACTGCCTTCCTTCTTTCCTTGTCGAGTGCGAATGCGTCCGCTTCGGTACCGGCGAGGGCAAGGGTTACATCAAAGAATCTGTACGTGGTGCCGATCTCTTTATCATGGTAGATATCACCAACTACACAGAAACTTACACCGTATGCGGTCATGAGAACCACATGTCACCGGACAACCATTATCAGGATCTCAAGAGGATCATTTCCGCAGCTACCGGTAAAGCACATCGTATCAATGTCATCATGCCATTCCTTTACGAAGGACGTCAGCACCGTCGTACCAAGAGAGAATCTCTTGACTGTGCACTGATGCTCAAGGAATTAAGCGATATGGGTGTTTCCAACTTTATCACTTTTGATGCACATGACCCACGTGTACAGAACTCCATCCCGCTCAACGGATTTGATAACTTCTTCCCGACTTATCAGTTCCTCAAAGCACTGGTTAAGGAAGTCAAGGACTTCAAACTTGACAACGATCATCTGATGATCATCAGCCCGGATGAGGGTGCGATGTCACGAGCAGTATATTTCTCTAACATCCTCGGTGTTGATATGGGTATGTTCTACAAACGTCGTGATTATTCTACCGTTGTCAACGGCAAAAACCCGATCGTTGCCCATGAATTCCTCGGAGATTCCGTAGAGGGCAAGGATGTTGTCATCATCGACGATATGATCTCTTCCGGAGAGAGTATGCTCGATGTTGCCAAGCAGATCAAGGAACGTAAAGCAAAGCGTGTCTTCATCTGTACTACTTACGGTCTGTTCACAGACGGTCTCAAGAAATTCGATGAATACTATGAGAAAGGCTGGATTGACAAGGTTATCACCACCAACCTGAACTACCGTGATCCTGAACTGCTCACGAGACCATATTACGTCGAAGCAAACATGAGCAAATACCTTGCAAGTATCATGGACATCATCAACCATGACTTATCTGTAGAGAAAGTTCGTTCCAGCAACGAAAAGATCATGGAGCTGATGGAAAAAGTAGAAAAACGCTGATTTTCTCAATTCATGTATAGTATGGGCTGCATACAGTTTTTGCACTGTATGCAGCCCGTTTTTATTGCCTGTGCAGTTGTATCTTATCAGTGGATCCCCAGAAACGCTCCGAGGTTTCCTCTCCTGCCATGGGAAGCCCTGTGAGAAAAAAGGAATTCCGGATTACAGCAAGTGCACAGATTTGGCATAGAAATATGTTCCTCTTTCAGACCTGCTCCCAGCATGATCTGGTGATTTGCCTCCCAGAGATCCAGCTGGTATTTGCCATCCGGCTTGCCATAAAACAGGGAATCCCACTTGTCTTCCGGGAAAGCAGCGCGGAACTGTTCGATCACGTCTTCACTCACCTCATAACAGTCCTGGCAGATGGATGGGCCGACTGCGCCGTAGATCTCCGACGGGTCAGAGCCGAATTCTTCCTTCATTCTTTGAACTGTGACCTCTCCGATCTTTGCCACGGTTCCTCTCCATCCGGAATGAGAAAGTCCGATCGCGCGGTGCACCGGATCGATAAAATACAGAGGCACACAATCCGCGTAAAATGTCGCAAGAACCAGCCCCGGTACATTGGTGATCATCCCATCCACGTCTGTGTACGGTCTTGGTTTCGTAATGCCGTTTCCGCGGTCTTCTTCTGTAACAAGGCGCACATTTGCCGTATGTGTCTGGTCGGAAGTTACGATATCTTCCATCCTGAAGCCGACTGCGTCTGCCAGTCTGCGATAATTTTCTCTTACCGCCTCATCCTTGTCGCCTCTTGTAAAGCTTAAGTTCATAGAAGAATAGATTCCCTCACTGACACCGCCAAGTCTGGTGCTGAATGCATGCACAAATCCCGGCAGTCTGTCAAATTCCGGATAGGTGAGATACGTTACACCTTCTCTTGTATTTACATGCATTCTGGATTCGTTTTCCTGATTCCATTTTATCTTTATCATCGTGTACTCCTCTCTGCATTTTATCCGCAGTAATCAAATGCATTTCTGATCCACTGGATCTCATCTCCGTCAATTGCCACCACATCAAATCTGCATGGAGGTTCCCCATATCCATAACGGAGCAGATAAAACTGCGCCGCCCTGCTGATCCGACGCTGTTTCTTAAAGTCTACGGCTGCCGCTTCGCCGGAAGTTGTTGTCGCCCGGTATTTCACTTCTACAAAAACAAGATATTTCCCGTCTTTTGCAACCAGGTCGATCTCGCCTCCCCGGCAGAAAAAATTGTGTTCAAGGATCTTAATCCCCTGTTTTTCCAGAAAGGCAGCCGCCTGTTCCTCATGACGACTGCCTACTTTACGTTTGTTGATGCGCGCCCGCTCTTTTCTTTTTTATGTGTCGGTATCTTTGGTATTTATAAAATTTTATACGAAGTGTGTAATGAAGCTTGCTCTGTGTATCGGGGACGGACCATATTTTTTAAGCGCTTCAATATGCTCCGATGAGCCATAGCCTTTATTGGAAGCAAATCCGTATCCCGGCAGAGTCTTGTCATACTCAACCATTATTCTGTCCCTTGTAACCTTGGCAACAATGCTGGCTGCTGCAATGGATGCGCTCTTGGCATCTCCCTTGATGATCGGAACCTGCGGGATCGTCACCTGCGGAATCGTCACTGCATCGTTGAGAAGAATCTGCGGAGTGACTTTAAGCTTACTGATTGCCTCCCGCATTGCCTCATAAGTCGCCTGGAGAATGTTGATCTCATCGATCCTCTGTGGACTTGCCATGCCGATGCCTACCGCGACAGCTTTCTCCATGATGACATCATAGAGTTCTTCTCTCTTGTGTGCTGTCAGTTTCTTGGAATCGTTCAGATAAAGGATATCATGATCCTTCGGCAGAATCACTGCGCAGGCAACCACCGGTCCTGCAAGCGGCCCCCTTCCAACCTCATCAATACCACAGAGATATCCCAGATGTTCGTATTCATGCTCATACTGCATCATCTGCTCCATGCGGAGTTTTTCCTTCTCAAGATTCTCCATTTTCTTCTGATACTGAGAAACGATCTTCTGTACGCCGCTTCTCTGGTCCTCCGCGTAACCTGCACACAGATCTGCCCACTGACCTTCACTGGCTGCGGCAAATTCTTCTTTGATCTCGCCTATCTTTTTCATTTAATTATTCTCCTGCTGTCCTGCCCATTCCAGGGTAATGCGTCCGATCTTGCCTCCGCGGAAATCGTCGAAGATCAGCCCGGAAGTCTTCACATAGTCCAGTTCTTCTCCACGTTTCAGGCAGCCCCTCGCTCTGGCGATTGCCTCAAGTGTCTCAAGTGGAGTTCCCTCCTCAGAAATCCCATAACGTTTCTCAAGGGCTCCCGGATAATCCTTTTTCAGTTTCTCGAGAAGCCAGAGAGCCAATTCCTCGATGTTCAGGATATCATCCTTGATAGAGCCTACACAGGCAAGGCGGATTCCTACAAGCTGGTCTTCAAATTTCGGCCAGAGAATTCCCGGGGTGTCCAGAAGTTCTACGTTCTTGTTCAGGCGAATCCACTGTTTGCCCTTGGTCACACCCGGTTTGTTTCCGGTCTTGGCACAGGCTTTTCCGGCAAAGGTGTTGATAAATGTGGATTTACCAACATTCGGGATTCCGGCTACCATCGCACGGATCGGACGGTTCTTGATCCCTCTTCTGCGATCACGCTCGATTTTTTCTTTGCAGGCCTCCTGGATCACGTTCTGGATCATTTTCATTCCCGAACCGCTGCGTGAATCGACTTTGACTACATAAAAGCCCTTGCTCTGAAAGTATTCCTTCCATGCTTCATTCTGTCTCTCGTCTGCGAGATCAGCCTTGTTCAGAAGGATCAGACGGGATTTGTTCTGTCCAAGCTGGTCGATATCCGGGTTCCTGCTGGAAAGCGGCACTCTGGCATCTACCAGCTCTATGATCAGATCGATCAGTTTCAAATCTTCCTGCATCTGTCTTTTTGCCTTGGTCATATGACCAGGATACCATTGTATATTCATATCTGTCTTAACCTTTCATAAAACCAAATTTCTTCATCGGCGAGCAGGTAAACCACAGCTTACCGACAATGTATCGTTTCTTCACATTTCCAATATCTGCATATCGGCTGTCCTCACTGTTGTTCCGTTTGTCTCCCAGGACGAAATACTCCCCGGATTCCAGCGTTACTGTAGTGGAAGCCAGCCCTGGATTCGTGATCTCAGGAAACTGGTTTGCCTCTTCGTATTCTTTGCCGTCGATCAGGATCTTGCCATTCGAGATCTGGATCCGTTCCCCCGGAAGCCCGATCACTCTCCGGATATGCAGAGCCGCATCATCACTGGCGCTCGTCCGAAAAACGATCAGATCGCCTCTCTGCGGCGAAGAAAACTTATATACTGCTTTATTTACAAAAAAACGGTCGCCGACGGAGATCGTCGGTTCCATAGAATTCTCCTGCATTGTCACAGTCTGAAACATCATCAATGCCACAACTGCTGCAAACACAAGTGTCACGGTGATCTGAAAGGCCCATTTCAGGATTCCCCGGGTCTTGCGGTCCTCCAGTTTCGCCCTCAGTTCCAGGACTTTGGGATGTTCTTTCCAGTTTTTTATATCCATAACTGTTCTCTCCATAATGGAAAAGAGGGACAATAGCTGTTCGTTATTGTCCCTGCTTTTAAAACTTTTGAAATTTTCAGATAAAATACATTATCTAACGCGTTCTTTAACCTTTGCAGCTTTACCTACACGATCTCTCAGGTAGTTCAGCTTAGCACGGCGAACTTTACCCTGACGGATAACTTCTACTTTAACAACGTGTGGGGAGTGAAGCGGCCATGTCTTCTCAACACCAACACCGTTGGAGCTCTTTCTTACTGTGAAAGTTTCTCTTGTGCTTCCGCCCTGTCTCTTAAGAACAGTTCCCTCAAAGATCTGGATTCTCTCACGGTTTCCCTCTTTGATCATAGCGTGTACTCTTACTGTGTCACCAACGCGGAACTGCGGTACTTCTGCTTTTAACTGAGCAGACTCAATGTTTTTGATAATGTCGTTCATTTTATTCTCTCCTATTCTTATCTGGATGTTCTTAATACATAATCTTGTAACAGAGGACCATCGTTTTTACAACATGTACGATTATACTATAAAAGATTCTTAATTGCAAGAAGTTTTTTATTTAATTCGCGGACGTACTGTCGGAAGAAGAAGCCTCCGCAGAAGCAGTATCTGTGGAGCTGCTCATGATCTGGTTCAGTTCATCGATCATCTCCTCATCCTTCAGGCGGAACTTGATCTCCACTCGTCTGGATGCGTCCTTATCGACATTTCCATCTGCGTCAAGGACAGGATTCGCCATGGAATGTCCGTTTACTGTCAGATAATTCTGAAGGTTCGCTGACTGTGTAGAATCCAGGAAATTCCCCTGAATATCAAGAAGATACTGAGCCACCGCCAGAGATCTCTGCTGGGAGAGCTGGAGGTTATAGCTGTAATCTCCGTCTGTATCGGTATAACCGTCAATGATGATCTCTGCAAGATACTTCATATAATCATCCTGCAAAAGGACTTTGCAGTAGATCGGAAGGATCTGCTCCAGTGCCTGCTTACCGGCATCAGTCAGTTCTGCCTGGTCATAGTCGAACATGACACTTGCTTCCAGCGTCAGCGCACCGGTCTGTGCATCGATATCTACATTGATATTATTTTTGGAAAATTCATTCTTCAGTGCCTCGATGACCTCTGCCTTGACACCGATGATCTGGTCGATCTGCTCCTGCTGGCTCTTAAGCTGTGCAGTCTTGGTGTCGAGAGCGGACTGCTGACTCTTGAGTGTTGCTTCCTGTTCTTTGAGCTTGGCTGCCAGTGCAGTCAGCTGTTGCTGCTGCTCATCCAGTTTTTCCTGCTGTGTCTTGAGCTGTTCATCCTGGCTCTTGAGCTGTTCGTCCTGATTCTGGATCGTTCCTTCCTTCTCATCGAGGGCAGTCTGCTTGTCCAGAAGCTGCTGTGTGTATTCTTCCTGAAGAGCGATCTTGTCATCTCTCTCCTGGATACTCTCGTTGTAGCTTTTTTGGGCCTGAAAAAGGGTCACACACATGATCAGCACAAAAAGCAGAAGGACACCTGCCATCATATCAGAATAAGAACGCCAGACATTAAAACTGTTGTTTTCTGATTTTTTCTTTCTGCGCATCTGATTCTCCTATTTCTTCTATCTGAATATACCAAATTTACCTTTCTGTGCTCCTTTGGTCAGTTCGCGTAAATTGCGGTTCAGTTCTTCAAGAAGTGCCTGCTGCTGTTCTCCCTGCTGCTCCAGAAGTTCTTCTAATTTGTCAAAAGACTGCTTCTGTGCCATCTGACCGGAAGTCAGTGATACATTCTTACCACTTCCTGTAGCAGAAATATCTGCAAGAAGACGGCGGACCTGATCCATGGTCTTGTATGACAATTTCTGATAATTCATAAATTCCTGAAGTCTCGCATCGAAATCTGCGATAACCTGACGGTTCGCCTGTGCAAGCTCCAGATTACGCTTACCGGAAGCCGAGATACGATCCATTCCCTGCGCTGCAGCCTCAACATATTTCTGCATGGTCTGGTTACATGCAACCCAGAATTTCGCGGAAGAAGACTCTGCTTCCTTGAGATAATCTGCAAGATGCTGGTAATCTGCCTGCTGTTCCTTCTGAATCGTCTGGTTATCCTTGAGGATGCGTCCTGCAAGATCCAGATACTCCTTCTGTGCAGCCGTGGTATCCTCCAGCATGTTTCTCATTGCATGCTCATGTTCTGCATAAGCTTCACTGAGCTGGCGGCTCATAGACTGGTAGAGGTTTGTCGTATAATTCGTATTATCCGTCTGCGCATCCTTAAGCTGTGTAAGTGCCCGTCCAAAATCCTCGAACTGTGTCTTGAAGGAAAGATTCATTTCCTTGAGGAAGGTATCCAGGATTTCCCTGATCGCATCTTCCTGGCACTTGGTAACAGAATTCACCAGTACATCCAGAGAATCGTTCATCTTCTGGAAGGTCGGGGTGATGACCTTTTCAAAACTGCCCGCCATCTGTACAGAAAATTTCTCTGCCATCTGTTCCATAGCTGCTGTCTGGTTCTTCTGGCTTGCAACCAGAATGTTCATAGACTCGCTCTCAGCGGTCGGCATAACATATGTATGGAAACAGTCCAGAAATCTCTGGAGGCTGGATGTCAGAAAAGAATACTCTGATTTCATACCACAGCTGTAGACGATGGACATCGCGATACCATAGATGGAAGTCAGGAATGCAACCTTGATACCATCTACCAGAGAAGCAACTGATGTAGTCATTGCCTCATAATTGGTCGGTTCAAAGTTCTTAAGTCCCCATACAAGACCGACAAAAGTACCAAGGATACCAAGGCTCGTAAAAATATCCGGTGCCATTTCCAGAAGACGCTTGTGGATATGATCATCCATATCGTCCTCATTCAGATAATCCTCAATATCACCGATGCCTTCCTGGCTCTGTGAGATCGTATCAGTGAATGCCTGCATCTTATCATCAAGATATGAATGACGAAAAATGCCATTTAATGAGGAAACCTTACCTGCATCTACCTTTCCCGGCGACTGAAAAATATCCTTAAGCTCATCTGCCGCCTCATGAAGTGATCTGGAAAGATCATTCATACGGAACATTCCGCCAAACATTCCCACCGCATAGGTTACTGCCATAATTCCCAGAAAGCAGAAATTGTAAACCAGTATACTGGCAGCTCCACGGCCAACATAAAGTGTCATTCCGACAGCCGCGATCACAACTGCCAGAAAAAGTATTACATTTAACGCTTTTTTTCTCATAGCTTACCTCCTATTTCTGTTTCTTATCATATCATACCACTTTTTTGTGAACAAGTTGTTTTCTCTACTTTACCAAAAGTCTCACACTTTGGACACATTTTCCCCGGATAACACAAAAACAGCCCGGAAACTCTGTCAAAAAGTTCCCAGGCTGTCTTAGTTTTATTTATGCATATACTTTGTCATCTTCCAGAAGAACGGCCTTTCCGTCTGTGACCTCGACTACATTTACACTGCAGTTCGGAGGAACAAAACCATGCCAGAAATCCTTTGGATCATTATATACATTATGAAGAAGTGCTCTTACCGCACATCCATGAGATGCGATCAGGATCGTCTTGTCCGCAAGTGCCGGATCGTGGATGAGTTCTTCCCAGAAGTCCTTTGTCCGTGTGATGATATCCTGAATGTTTTCCCCATCCTTCGGACGTTCAAAGTTCCATGGATCTGTAAAAAACTTCTCCATCTGCGGGTCCAGATATTCACGCGCATCGTTCATGCACACGGTGCCTTCCAGGACACCGAAGTTGATCTCCTGGATCCTTGCATCCTCGATCACCGGTACTTTCCCCTTCTGTTTCTCAAGGATCAGCTCGGCTGTCTTTCTGGCTCTTATGAGCGGGCTGGTGATGCAGAGATCAAAGGGAACTTTTTTCAGTGCTTCCCCTGTCTTCTCTGCAAGAGAGATCCCATTCTCGGCAAGCGGGATATCTGCTGCTCCCTGTACCTTATGAAGTTTGTTCCACACAGTTTCTCCGTGCCGTACAACATAAAGTTTCATCAGCTTCTCAGCTCGATTCCAAGGTCTGTCAGACCATTCAGGATCTTCTTCATTGCTGCTGTGATCTCAGCTTCTTCAAGAGTCTTTTCATGATCACGGAATACTACAGAATAAGCCATGGATTTGTATCCAGGTTTGATCTGTGCGCCCTCGTAGATATCGAAGAGCTGATAGGATTCAAGGATCTTGCCGCCTCTCTGCTCAAGTACATCCTCGATCTGTCCTGCAAGGACATGTTTCGGAACAACCATACTCAAGTCACGGGTAACTGCCGGATATTTGGCGATTCCTGTAAATTTGTGGTTGAATCCGCAGAATTCAAGGATATTCTGGATATCGATAACTGCGATGTAAGTTCTCTCGCCGATTCCATAGTTGTCTGCAACGATCGGATGAACTTCTCCGAGGTAGCCGACTACTTTGCCTTCGTAGCTGATGTTTGCCTGTCTGCCAGGATGCAGATAAGTCTTGTTGCTGTCCGGTGTGTAGTGGACTTTTTTCTTCATTCCGGATTTTTCGAAGAATTCTTCTACAACACCCTTCATGTCAAAGAAATCGCCTGCGCCGTACATTCCAAGAGTGAAGTGTGTTCTCTCATCTGGAAGTTCTGTAAGCGGCAGTGCTTTCGGCAGATATACTTTGCCGATCTCATACAGACGAACGCCTTTGTTTCTTCTGTTGTAGTTTGTTGCCAGAGAAGAAAGCATGCCATGCAGAGTTGTTGTACGCATGATGCTGTAGTCCTCTCCAAGCGGGTTGCTGATCGTGATCGCTTTGCGAAGGTCGCTGTCCTGCGGGATACGAAGTTTGTCGAATACCTTCGGGCTTTCGAAGGAGTAGGTCATTCCTTCTGAGAATCCGCAGTACTCAGCGATATCTCTTGCCACGTTCTCGATGCGGAGTTTGAATGGAAGTCTTCCTGTGGTAGCTTCTCCTGTCGGAAGTGTGGTCGGGATCTTGTCATATCCGAAGAATCTTGCAACTTCCTCTGCCACATCTGCCATGCAGTGGATATCCTGACGGAATGTCGGAGCTACGATCTCGTTTGTCTCAGGATCCAGAGTCAGTTCTACTTTTGCAAGGTATGCAAGCATTTCTTCTTTTGTAAGGTCTGTTCCGAGAAGTGCGTTGATGCGCTCCGGCTCAAACGGTACTCTGGAAGGTTCTCTTGTCTCGTTGCAGATATCTACGATTCCGCCTACGACTTCACCTGCTCCCAGTTCTTCCATAAGCTGGCATGCACGGTCGATCGCTGCTTTGGCATTGTTCGGGTCAAGACCTTTTTCGAATTTACCGGATGCATCGGTACGAAGTCCGATCCTCTTGGAAGAGAGACGGATATTTGTTCCGTTGAAGCATGCTGCCTCAAAAAGTACGGTGTGTACATTATCTGTGATCATGGAGTTTTCTCCACCCATGATTCCGGCTATGCCGACTGCTTTCTTGCCATCACAGATCATCAGGACCTGATCGTCCATCTCACGTTCCTGTCCATCCAGGGTTACAAATTTCTCGCCTGCTTTTGCACGGCGCACAATGATCTCTCTGCCTTCGATGGTATCCAGATCGTATGCATGCATCGGCTGACCATATTCTTCCATAACATAGTTAGTAATATCAACGATGTTGTTGATTGGTCTGATACCTGCTGTCATAAGTCTTTGCTGCATCCACTTTGGAGATGGAGCAAGTCTGATATTCTTAACAACTCTTGCAACATATCTTGAGCAAAGCTCTTTAGCTTCAATATCAACTGAAACCATTGTGTTAACATCCTCATCGTTACCTGTCTTAGTAACAACCGGTGGATTGAAAGGCTTTCAGAATGTAGCAG
>OGPY01000403.1_pt1 | contig 39987 bp, 40 predicted proteins | sample 1553121 | NCBI WGS metagenome assembly OGPY01 (sample SAMEA2580004, study PRJEB22360) | human gut metagenome
AATTGCAGAAATGTTGCCAAATTAAAATATAAATCATTTGTTTGTACAAAATATCATCTGCGTTTTTATGCAAAAGCACTATGACTTTTCGCTTTTCTCAGAAATCAGAACGGCACGCCGTCATCTGTAAGCACGTCCTCAAAATCTTCAAGGGAACCTATGGCATTGTCAGCCTGCGTATTTGTCTTAGGCGTTGCAAAGCCCGTCTGCTTAGCCGCAAAGCTGTCCGCCGTTGGTGCAGAGGATTTAAACTTATGCTTGCACTCAGGATACTTTGTAGGGTTGACAAAATTAATGCGTTCCTGCTCCTTGCCGTTCCATTCCTCGTGCGTGAGATCTACCCTTATGCACTTGTTCAGCAGGTCGGTGCAGTATGCTTTAAGGCTGTCATACTCCTTGCCGTCGGGAAGCTTAGCCGCCTTGCCCATTGCCATAAGCTGAGCAAAGTTGTAGCCCTCCACCTGCATATCGTTCTCGTTAGGCTCGTGCTTTTTCCATATGGTGTGAAATAGGCAGGAGTTGCCGTATTTCTGTCCCTGCACGTCATTTCTGATGACGAGAGTGAAGTTAAGGCCCACCGAGCCTTTCTTTGTTGTGCGTTCCTCGATAGCGGTTATGATGCACTCGTAATCGCCCTCCGGCTTTAATCCGTTCTGAAATGCCTCTGATTGATTTGACTTAAATCCCATTTTTTATTCCTCCGTTAGTAAATTTACTGCGTCCTCTGCTGATCGGCATATGCCTGCCAATGCTCCGCACTCACGCATTTTTGTTATGAACTTCTTCTGCTCAGGACGAACTCGTCCCGACTTTGTTTTGACTTCGATAAAGACAGCTCTGCCGTCCTTATGCCTTACACCGAACAGGTCTGAAAAACCTTTCGGCACACCTGTGGTGAAATATCTGCCGTCAACTGTTCTGCCCTCGCCCACGTTCACACGAAAGACAGTGCAGTAGGGCGATACCGCACAGCGTATCTCGTTTTGTATCCTGTGTTCTTCCGTCAACCTATAAGCCCCCTTTGCCTTGCCTGATAATACGCCCAGCCTGATTTGTAACCGTGACTTTTCGCATACTGCAAAAGTTCGGGATAGGTATGACAATCGGCAGGACTTGAAAAGTCAAGCTTAAATCCCTCCACCTTTACAAGCCCAACGCTGCTGTCTGTTTCAAGCTTTCTCTCGGCTGAGGGGAACTCATATCCGCAATGAGGACAGCATACTTTCACCCCCGCAGGAGGAGCAGAGAAAGTATAGAAACACTCGGGGCATTGTTTCACCTTGTCGCTCTGCTCCTGCTTTTTATGCTGAGCTTTCGGCTTTTTCTCTAAGCTCCACTCCCTGTCATCGTCAGGCATACCAAACCTTGCATAGTTGCCAACGTGGTCGATTATGACGGCTCTTTTATTTGGACGATACCGCATACATCTCATAGCCTGCTGAATGTAAAGAGTAAGGCTCTTGGTGGGTCGCAGGAGTATGGCACACTCGCAGTCGGGGACGTCAAAGCCCTCCGAGATAAGGTCAACGTTGCACAGCACAGTTATATCTCCCCTGCGGAAAGCTGAGATAATGCTGTCACGTTCTGCCTTTGGGGTCGAGCCGTCAATGTGTGCCGCTTTTATGCCGTTTTCATTAAACACCTCTGCCGTCCGTTGAGAATGTCTGACGGAAGCACAGTAGCAGACCGCTTTTTTGCCATTTGCTAACTGTTTGTAATACTTTATGACGTCACCGAAAACAGTATTTTTCACCATAGCTTTCTCTATCTCCGCCGCCATATATTCTCCGTGAGAAACGTGAAGTCCTGTAAGGTCGGCAACGTCAGGAGCATAGTAATCATAAGGTGCAAGACAGTTGTTATCAATAAGCCACTTTGCGGATACGCCAATGATAAGCTTGTCGTTCACGTCACCAAGCCCGTCACCATTAAGGCGAACAGGGGTCGCTGTAACGCCCACTCTCGGCACGTCCGAAAAGTATTCGTATATGCGTTTGTAGGACTGAGCAAGGCTGTGGTGATTTTCGTCAGTTATGATAAGTGCAGGTCTGGCAAGCTTTTTAAGCCGTCTTGTAATAGTCTGCACCATACCCACCTCGCAGAGTTTCATATCAACGCCCCAGCGAATAAACGTCTTTTTTATCTGCTCCACAAGCTCACGTCTGTGGACGAGAAAAAGCACTCTCTTGCCGTTAAATGTCGTTCGCCTTGCCATTTCAGCAACTATGCAGGACTTTCCTCCGCCGCAGGGCAGGACTATGCAGGGTGCTTTATACCCTGCACGCCAAGCCTGCCTTACCTGCTCAACCAGCTCATTCTGATACGCTCTCAGCTTCATTGGACTTCGCCGCCTTTACCCTTTTCAGAACGCATTTCATGCAAAGCTGTTTGCCGTAATTCTTCATCGAGCCGTCTATTATCTGCTGAACTGTGCGCTTGCCGTCTGACATTATCGTCTTTCCGCACTCTGAGCAGATATGCTCGTCTGCAAGGTGATAGTATGTCCTCAACGCTTCATCAACAAGTTTCAGATCGTTGCTTATGTACATACTGTCGAACAGCCCGATAGGACTTTTGCAGGTGTCAGTGCCGTCCGTCTGAGTGGCAAAAAGATACTTGCCGTCAACCACAACAGTTTTAAGCACAGTTGTGAACATACCCTCGACAGTTATCTTCTCATCAAGCAGCTTGCCGATAGTTTTAGCTTTCTGCCTGCCGTCCTCGCCTGTATCAAGGTGATTGAGAAAATACACGATAACATCTTCCGGAAGCATTTCAACGCTTCTCACAAGCTCCCAGAAATTCTTTGCAATGTCAGTGAACTTCTGATAGCCCGTTTCCTTTGCACGGCGCATAAACTCGTTCACCATAAGATACTGACTATCGTCAACGGCTATGGACTTTGCCGTCTGAGCTTTCATAAAGCGTTCTATCTCACCGTAATTGTCGGTATGTATCGTTGACTTAAACTGCGTGCGGAACGGAAGCTGTTTTCCGTTCACGTTCACAAGTGCAAGCTCGTCTTCTTTGAAATTTCTCAGGGAAGCAGATTTGCCGCTTCCTGAAAAGCCTAATACAAGTATCGCAAGTCCCATTCTCTTTCCCTCCTTATCTTATGGTCAGTCCCGGTCTGCGGACAACTGCCGCATAGGGGATCTCTCTGCCTGCCTCGATAGCCGCCTTGACAGCCGTCTTGCTTATGTCAGGATCTTTGTATTTCAGCAGGCTGTCATCATTGACCTTTGCCCACTCCACAAAGGCTTTCGGGTCTGTTATCTCGGTGCTTTCCCTGCCCTTTGTAATGCTGATCTTAGCCATAACGCCCTCTATTTTGTTAAGGTTGACCCTCTGCATACTGTTCATAAGATAAGCTTTAAGGCTCTCTGCCTGCTTGACTTTCTGCTCACGTCTTGCTTTGAGGGCTTTCTCCTCTGCTTCAAGCATTTTCGCTTCGCTGTTCAGCACCTTGACATAAGCCGCAACGTTCTCCGCCTTGTCCGTAAACTCAGCCTCAACGCATTCAAGGGTATCAAACCACACCTTTTCAGCCTCAGCCTTTTCCTCTGCCGTAAGCTCGGCATTTTCCGTCATATCTTCAAGGCTGTCAAAAAGCCTCTGAAAATCGTTTGTAAGCTCATAAAGTTTCATTTTTATACCTCCAGTTTTGAATTGATTATATCCGCAAGCTGTCTTGCTTTTTGTGTGAAAAGTCCGTAATTGTCGCTGTCATTATGCTCATTCACGAAGTCCACGAGCCTTGTTACGCTGTCAACAGCGGTGGAAAGATAGGCCTTGAATATGGCTTTATCGTCCTGCATGGGGGCGGCATCCACCTTCCCCGCAAGCTTTTTCTCATACTCCGCCTTAGTTCTGTCAAGCTCTTCACGAAGCTGTGAAAGCTTGTCCTGCTTATCCTTTTCAGCCTGCTCAGCTTTCTGCAAAAGCTCTCTGCGGTCTTTCAGGCTGTCTTCTTCAAGCTTTGAATATTTTTCTGACCAGTCAAGGTCAACACGCCGCATAGCGTCTTTAAGGTTTGCCACCTCTTTGCTGTCCGTTTCCACAGCCACCTCAATAGGACGGCTCTCAAGCTCCTTTATCTCGGCTTCAAGCTGTGTTACCCTATTTTTCATTTCAAGCACCTTTTTATCCGCCATAAAGACCTGATGGCTTGCCTCTGCATTTGACTCCATGGCTCTGTCACGCTCGTTCTGCAAAATATCTATTTTTGCTTTGAGCTCCTTGACAGTAGTGCTTTCAAGGTCGATATTTTCGGCAAGCTCTGTTCGCTCTTCATCGGAAAGCTTAGCAAGAAGTGTCAGCTTTTTAACTCCGATTTGTAAACTCGAGTTTACAAAATCCTGCGGTAATTTTTCAGCCACTCTAATGTAATTGTACACATTCATTCTTGAAAATCCTGTTTCCTGCTCGCAATACTCTCCAAAATCGGAGTACCCAAGCTCCTTGTAAAGCCTGCTGTCCCTCATTTCCTTAAAGCCCATACACATATCGTAAAGGCTCTGCTGTGCAAGCTGAGCTGAGGTCTTTATCCTGCGGTCAAGCTCAGCCGCCTTGATATATTCTGCCGATAGTTCGTTCATGCTGTTTTACGCTCCTTTCGTTTCTCAGCGAACACCCTGTCAAGATACCGCTGATACTTCTATTCAAAGTCCTTTATCTCCTGCGGTTTGTCCTCGCCGCCGTTTTGTACCACGTTGTTCCTATACCCTCTGCACTGCACGATACCGCCGTATTGGCTCACCTCAACAGTATAGTAAGGCTTGTTAGGCTCAGAAACTTTTCTCAGAAACATTATGCTTAGCTTTCCCATAGCATGGCGTTCTGCATATCCGCCCACACAATGGGAAAGTATCCTGCCCTCGTCCTCTATCTCTTTCAAACTGTGTGGCTGTCTGACAAGCAAGCCGTCTGCCGAAAATTCAAGGCAGACACGCTCTGCAAGCCTTTTCGTGAAGTTCTGCAAAACAAGCTCGTCATGCTCATAGTTGATGATCTGAGTAAGCCTGTTGTGCATTGTCCAGAAATCGTGTGGCAACGCTATCATTGTATCGTGAATGTTATACTCCAGCGTTTCGCACTGCTCCAGATAGTCGCTGTAATCAAGAGGTGTCATTTTCTGCTCGTGTATGTATCGTGCCACCCTTTGCGGTGTAAGACCTGTTATCCTCACAAGACGTTCAAGAGTGCCGTGTTCGTTCTTAAAGACCTTTGCTATATTCAATAAATCTTCTGGTCTGAGTTTTGGATATTCCTCACGATAGTCAAGGTACTGCTCCCACAGATGTTCGCTGCCTTTGAGTGTCTTGAACTCCGTCTTGTTTAGTCCGAGCATTTTCAGCAGGTCATTACTTTTCCAGTTCACACGCTGAGAGAGCAGGAACTTTTCCTGATATCCCCACCAACCTGTGTATCTCACGCTTGTTACGTCATAGTCTTGTTTCATAAGATACTCAAGATTAGGGTGCTTGCAGTATGCGTGAAGATAACATATAAGCATATTGCCGTGATAATGCTGATGTTGGCTGTAACGCATATCCGATTTGTCTATGGCTTTGATGTTCAGTACCGAATAGGAATTATCATAGTTATATCCCATACAGCATTTGCAAAAGACAGGCTCACGGAAGTCATTACGCACAGCCCAGTTAATGCCGTTATCACTGCCGTATCTCACCGAGCCGTCACGGGCGAACACATAACGCTGTCTTTCCACAAGGTCACCCGTTGAGTATCGGTGAAAGCAACGTGCGAAAAGCTCAGCACCCCTTGTGAGGAACACCACATAATTCTTTGCACCCTTGCCTTTCATCTTATCCATAAGCTCTTTATCCACCGCAGGAAAGCAGTAGATAAGAGCCTCTTTTCTTGTCTTTTTCATACTGCTACCTCAGAAGTCAAGCAAGCTGTCAAGTGACAAGCTGACAGGCGGTTTTGCCGTTTCATCGCTGTCCGAGCCGTCACCCAGGTCGATAGTCATATTGAAATGAACGTCCGCACCCTTGAAGTAAAAGCTTACAGCTCTGCGGTAGACCTCGATATCCGAAATACTTTCCCTTACACCCTTAACAGCGTTTTCCACACACTCAGCGAAAGTTCTGTCCGTCTGCAGGACCGCCTGAGCGAACTCCTCGTTCTGCTCACAGAAAGTTTTGAGGACCTCAAGAGTAGGCTTTGCAACCGCCTGCGCATACTTGCCAAGCTTAGCGGCAGACAGCTCCTGCGACAGCTTGTCCTGAGCTTTCTTTGCGTTAATGTTCATTGCCGTCACCGCCTCTCAGCTTATCAAGCTTATCCCTTGTGCTGCATATCTTTCCATACGCCTCGCCAATGTCAAAGGCTCTATGTTCTCGCTCAGACATTCCTTCATAGATACCGATTATATCTGTACAGGCTTCGTCTACGGTATCATATGCTTGACAAATCGCTGCTTTTGTGCTATCATCAAGGTGTAATATTGAACTGGTATCTTTTGATACCTCCAAGCTTGTGCCTGTTGCCGCAGGTGCAGGCTCGGTTTTCATGTATTCGAGAATATGATTCATGAAATCAGTGATGCAATTACCATGTCCTGCAAACGGGCATGATACACAGTTGTCTACTATACAGCATTTAGCCGTAGTAATTATCTCATTTTTCGTCATCTTTATCCTCCTTAAACTTTTTCTCCCAGTGCTTTTCAATGGCGCCAAGTAATATGTACATCACTACATCTATGCCTGCAAGCACGGCTATTGTTATCAGCAGTATCAACGCCATTTTACCACTTTCCTTTCATTTCAACTTCGACCTTGACAATTGGTCTGCCTGCTTCTCTCACCGCACGCTTAATGCTCTCCTCTGCTTCCTCGTAGGCAGTTTCTTTTACGCTTACATACCACCTGTACGCTACATACATTGCAAGCACCACCAAGAGTGCTACCGCTGCGGCACATCTGATTATCTCTAACACGGCTATCATTTTCTCACGTCCTTTCATTTAAACGTCCTGTGTTTTAAGCTATCCACTCAGGGTGCTCAGTCCTCGCCGTTTCACAAAGCTTATCCCAGAGCGATGGGTCACGCCCGACCATATCCTGCAATGCTCCGGCAAGCTTGCGACCGATACTGTCCGCAGCTGCCTGCCGCTCCTGCTCCGTGCAATCGTCCCAAAGCTTGTAGCTTTTGCCACCGTCGAACGAAACGTGCCTTATGACCTTTAAAGGCGGATATTTCGGCATTTTTATCACCTCCTACTCAATTCTATTTGTTATCAAGGTTGTACTATGCTAGGAAAGTTCCTCGATAACGGCGATATCCTCGCCCTCTGAGCGGTCAACAAGGTCCATAGCCTCGCCTGCCGTCTTTGCCGTGACTGTTACCAGCCTTGCGCCGCTGAACTTGTCCGTCAGCTTGATTTTGTAGTGTTTCATTTTTGTACCTCCTTGAAAAATCTAACTTCTTGTGGTATAATGTAGAAAATAAAATAAAAGGAGCTGACCATAAATGATAAAAGTCATTCGAAGCAAGCAAATCGAATATCCTAGTGTCAACTTAAATTTTAAAGTTGATATGCCAAGAAATTGTCCTCATTGTGGTGTTGTTTTAGAGCCTAAAGCTCTATCAAGCCATTTTGTTGAAATGGCAGACTTGGATGACCACCATTATAAAATATATGTCCATTGGCTTTGCCCAAGTTGTGCAAAAGCATTTTGCTCAGAATATGAATACATTGGTCCTCAATATCGCACTGAATGTGATGAAGCTACACTTATTCAAACTGATCCTAAGTTCTGCTCATCTCCAACATTTGACGCCGAGATTGAAAAAGTTTCTGAGGATTTTGTTAAAATATACACACAGTCGCATAAGGCGGAGCAACTTGGTTTCGATAAAATATGTGGAATGGGTTATCGAAAAGCGTTAGAATTCCTAGTAAAAGATTTTGCGATTAATCTTCACCCAAAAGAAGTAGAAAAAATCAAAAAGCAAACGTTAGCTCAATGTATCGAAAACTTCATAGACAGTCCAAAGATAAAAACCCTTTCAAAAGCTTCTGCTTGGATCGGTAATGACGAAACCCATTATTGCCGCCAACACGAAGATTACAATATAGAGCATTTAAAAGCTTTTATCAATGCCATTGTTTCATACATAAACTCAGAGCTTGAACTAAAAAAAGCTGAACAACTTGTAAGAAAATCTGATTAACCCTTTTCGCAGAGCAATTTTCCGTCAAGAGTCCAATATTGAATGACCTCTCTACAGGGGTCATTTTCTGTTCCTGCGCCTTTCAAGGCTCTTGTTACGATCACCTGCTCAATCCTGGCACTGTCACATCCTCTTGGAATAGCAGTAATTTTCTTTTCCACGTTCCTCTCACCCCCTCTTTAATCACTTGTTGCATTATGCAACTCACTGAGTAAAAAAATATTTGCCGAACTCTCCAGCATCAATGTGGAGCAAGTGTGACAGTTTCTCAGCCTCGTCCAAGTCAAACGGACGAACATTGTTTATTTTCTGATTAGCTGTAGGTTGAGCTATGTTTAAACAATGTGCAACGTCAGCTTGGGTCAGTTCAAGCTCCTTCATTCTACCCTTGATCTTGTTCGTGTTTACCATATGCCAGCCTCCTTTCTTGTTGCATTATGCAACTTACTGCATTATCATAATAGCACATAACTTTTCACTTGTCAATAGCATTTTGCAACATTTTTTTATTTTTTTCAAAAAAGCTATTGCATTATGCAATTTAATGTGATATAATCATTATAACGAAAGCAGGTGAGCAAGATTTGAATACCGTAGAAATTGGAAATAGAATAAAAGCTGCAAGAGAAGAAAAAGGACTTACACAAGAAGAACTTGGTATCCGTCTTGGATTGAATAAATCAACTATCCAAAGATATGAGGCAGGAAAAATTCTCAGAATAAAATTACCTGTTCTTGAATCAATCGCTATTGAGTTGAATGTTAATCCTGAATATCTTGCATTAAAAACTGATGATCCTAGCCCTAAACATTCTTCTCATATTATAGACTCCAACGCAACCATACTCCCGCAAGACAACGTACATATAATACCTATATATGAGAGCGTGTCAGCTGGGTTTGGTGCTTATGCTGACGATTATATTGTGGGCTATATGCCGCTTTATATCGTCAACGAGGAAGAAGCTAAGAATACAATGTGCATTGTCGTTTCGGGGGACAGTATGTATCCGAAGATAGAGAACGGCGACAAGATACAAGTATTAAGGCAGGATTGGGCTGAGGACGGACAGGTAGTTGTTGCCCTTATCGACGGCGAAAACGGCGTTGTGAAGAAAATCAAGTATTCTGATGACAAGATAACCCTTGTATCATTCAATCCCGAATATCAGCCGAGAGAGTTTGTCGGTGCAGAAAGAGACCGCATAAGAATACTCGGCATTGTAAAAACAGTTATAAAATCCTTATAATAAAAAAATCCCCGCCAGCACCGCAAATACTGACAGGGATAGCACACAGAATTTTCTCCCGCATGATTACAAATACATTATATCACCAATTTAAGACAATGTAAATGATTTCATAAATTGTTTACAAATGTCGATTTATAGGGAGGAAAAAATATGACTTGTCCAAATTGTAAAGGCGAAAACGCACCAGGCGTAGCAGTATGTGAATATTGTGGTCACGAACTTCCGCAGCCACAGAAAATTGATAACCACGTTGAGCATAACAGCAATATCGTTCAGCACATCACATACGTTACAAACGTCCAGCAGGTCGCACCGCAAGCTCCTGTTGAGCAGATAAGCCCTAAGAGCAAAAGCACAGCTGAAATACTTTGCCTGCTGACCTTTTTAGGCTTGGGCGGTTTGAACAGATTTTATGTAGGCAAAGCTGGCACAGGTTTGCTGTACTTCTTTACTTTCGGAGGTTTCTTTATTGGAGCAATAGTTGATATGATAAATTTGTTTCAGGGAAACTTCACTGACGCTCAGGGCAGAGTGTTAAAATAAAATTCCCTGCTAGTATTGTAAATACTGACATGGAAGAAAAAAATCTCGCCCCCAAGTGCTACCAACACTCAGAGGCGAGCAGAGCGGATACTACCAATATCAGCTCAAAACGAACAAAACCCAATCACCACAAAAGGGCTTATTCTGCCCTTTTATTATACTGCATATTATTAAATATGTCAAGAAAATAGGAGGAAAAAATCAATGAAGATCGCAGCGGCTTACGTTCGTGTTTCCACCGAAGAGCAAACAGAGCTGTCCCCTGACAGCCAGGTCAAGCTCATTCGTGAATACGCCAAGAAAAACGGCTTTATCGTGCCGAAAGAATTTATCTTTCACGATGACGGCATTTCGGGACGTTCCACCGCCAAGCGGCAGGGCTTTAATCAGATGATAGGCACAGCTAAGATCAAACCAAAACCCTTTGACGCAATCCTGCTGTGGAAATTCAGCCGTTTCGCCCGCAATCGTGAAGACAGTATCGTCTATAAATCAATGCTCCGAAAGCTTGGTATCGACGTCATTTCTATCTCCGAGAATGTCGGTGACGACAAAATGTCCGTGCTTATCGAGGCTATGATAGAGGCAATGGACGAGTATTACAGCATTAACCTTGCCGAAGAAGTCAAGCGTGGTATGACGGAAAAGTTCGGGCGTGGTCTGAAAGTTTCAGGTCCTCCGCTGGGCTATGATATGAAGAACGGTGAGTTTGTGGTCAATGAGCAGGGGGCTGAGATAGTTCGCCGCATTTTCGATATGTACGTCAACCAAGATATGGGCTACCTCAATATCGCCCGTGAGCTGAACGCTGAGGGCATACGCACCCTGCATGGCAATGATTTTGAGACCCGCACTATCGCTTACATCATCAGAAATCCCGTCTATATCGGTATGCAGCGTTGGACGCCTGGCGGAGGTGGCTCAAAGGGTCACTACCGCTCTGCCGTAGCCGATAAAGTTGTTATTACTCAAGCTCACCACCCTGCAATTATCGACAAGGAGATTTTTGAAAAGGCTCAGCAGAAAGCTGCAAAGACTCGCAGACCATACGAACGCAGTGGATCCACCAAGCACGAGTATATGCTCAGGGGTCTGCTGAAATGTAGTTCTTGTGGCTCAAACCTTACAATGGCGTCGGTCAAGAGCGGCACTCTGCAATGCTATCAGTACGCTCACGGGCGGTGTAAGGAGTCCCATGCTATTACTATCGGTAAGATAGACAAGGCGGTCATAGAGGACATACAGGGGCTTGTGGACGGCACAGCGACCGATTACAAGCTTGTTGACCAATCCCCTGCCAAGCCGAAGAAAGACACGTCCAAGTTTGAGACACAGCTTGAACGAGAGCGAATGAAACTCGAACGAGTTAAGGCGGCATATGCAGACGGCATTGACACGCTGGAGGAATACAAACGCAACAAGTCGGAAGTCCTCGCCAGCATTGCAGAGCTGGAAAGCAAGCTCCGCCAAGCACAGCCGCCAAAGCCACAGCACACAGCCGACCGCCTGCCTGATCTGAAAGTCAGAGCGCAGGAAGTCCTCAAGGTTATAACCTCGCCTAATGCCACACCTATGGAAAAGAACAACGCCCTGCGGAGTATTGTTGACAAAGTTATCTTTGACCGCAAAACGTCAAGTATTGAAATGTATTATCTGTGTTGAAACGGCGTATTTAGGCGGTTTTAGAGTGGGTATAACTTTTTGAAGTCTGGTGGTGCGGACGGCGAACTTGGTGCAGCGCTTCGCTATCTCAATCAGCGTTACTCAGCCCCCTGTCGTGAGGTGCAGGCAATACTCAACGATATCGGCACGGAAGAACTTGCCCACATCGAAATGATCGGCACTATTATCTATCAGCTGACCCGTGACCTCTCCCTCAAGGAAATAAAAGACAGTGGCTTTGACACCTATTTTGTTGACCACACTACAGGCGTTTACCCTATAGCCGCCTCTGGTGTACCATTTTCTGCGGAAATCTTCCAAAGTACCGGTGACGCTATTGCTGATATACACGAAGACCTTGCTGCTGAGCAAAAAGCCCGCCTGACCTACGACAACATTCTCAGGCTTGCTGACGATCCTGATGTCCGTGACCCTATCAAGTTTCTTCGTGAACGTGAGATAGTCCACTATCAGCGCTTCGGCGAAGGACTAAGACTTATTCAGGATATGCTTGACAGCAAAAATTTCTACGCTTTCAATCCTAGCTTTGACAAATAATAAAAAAAGCGGGCTGTTGTTATCAGTCCGCTTTTTTGTACATATATCAAAAATCTTCCTTGTCCATCTGCTTGCCGCTCCTGCTGACCTTTTTATTAAGTATCAGCGAAAAAGCCAGCGTTGCGGCTATGAGTGCTATCATCACAAGCACTGATTTTATTGTCAAATGCTTCAACTGTGTTCCAATATATGTCTGCACAAGCATTTCAGGCATCACTCCCATTATCGAGCCTAGAAGATATGGTCTGTAAGGCATTCGCAGTGCGCCGTGTATCATTGAAACAAGGTCGCCCGGCACAACCACCACTGCCCTTGAAATGTAGGAGGCGAACAGATTATTGTCATGCCCATAATTTACAAGCTTTCGTGCCTTAGGATATTTCATCTCAATAACACGCATGATATCGCCACCAGATATTCTTCCCACAAGATAAGGAACAGTAAAACACACCGATAGTCCTATTACATTCAACAAAATGCCCACCCAGAACGGATATATTGCACCCACAAAAATAGCCGCAAGTGGGAATACCACCGACAAAGACTTCAATCCATAAAACCCCAGAATAACAAATGCGGCAAGCCACAAATTGTCCGGGCAATAACTGAGTATCTCAGAAAACTCATGGTCTTTCAGAAAAAGAGCACAGCAAAATATTATGATAATAGTTAAAGCAAAGGGTACATATCTTCCATATTTTCGCACAAAGCTATCCATAACTCCTCGCTCCTCTCCGATTCTTTAGGGTATTATACCATATTTGAATGTTCAATTAATTATCAATCAATGAAAACTGTGTTACAACTTTCGCTGTCAAAACAAATTTATAACTTTATCGTTCGTCAAATTGACCAACCATTCTCATTTTTGCACAATATCCCACTATCACTATAATTTTTATAAGTAGAATTATGTCGTCTTATGTCGTGAAGTGTTCTTAAACAAGTCGATTTCTGTTTTAATTTATGTATATCTAATTAATAGGTTAAATTTGTACAATATTGCTATTGACCAACGTACCAATTAATGTTATAATTAATTATAAGAATTATTTGGGAGGTATTTTTATGAGATACACAGTATACAACAAAGCAATGAAACGTCCAGTTTTTCAAACAAATGACCTTGAAGAAGCCATTGACTATACACGTCGCCGCCCAAGAAAGTCAAGACGACACTGCATATACGATGACAAACTAAAAACTTTTGATATAAAAAAAATAAGACATGCCGCAGGAATATAAAACGCACAGGGTGTAGAACTCTGTGCGTTTTTGATGTATTTATGAATAAACAAGTCTTACAGTCACTCTGCTGTAACCACTCCATGTGCAGGTGAACAAGGTCAGATCCCAGTCGCTGCCACCACCTTTTATGAGCGATGGAGAATCCCAGCCGCTCAGCAGTTCGCTGTTTGTGACAGTATAGTTAAATTCTCTGCCGTAAACATCGGTGAAAATGACCTGGTCACCTGAGCTGAGCTTATCCAGCTTATCAAAAAAGCCTGTGTAATTGTGAGCGCAGATTATAAGATCATTGTCTACACGTCTGCCGCTGTACTGACAAGCTGCAGTATTCATTGCAGCATAGCTCCAGCCACGAGTCACAGGAAACTCCTGCCCCAGTGTCGGGAATGAAATCAAGCCTATATATGAGTTGCCGTCAAGCACGATATCCTTATCCGGGTCATCTATCTCGCTGTCCGTGGATCGACTATCGTCAAAAATGTCAAAGGGTGAACTGCTGTCGCTGTCCTCTGAACTGTCTGAGATCTGCGTTTTCAGATCACTCAGCACAGCCTCCATCCTTTTATTACTTTGCTTTTCATGAAAATAGTTGTAATAATTAAGGGATAATGCCGCCGCTATCAGCATTATCCCCATTATTATCAACAAAAGTCCTAGCTTTTTTTTAGTCACTATTTTTCTCCTGTTGTAAAGGCGAGCCTATGTGGTTTCGCCTTTATTTCTCTTTTCTGCTTACTCTCCAACCTGCCACGATAAGGATAACTCCACCGCCTATAAGTACAGGCACCGGCCAGTTGAGCGAACCAGTCTGTGGTATATTGTCAGGCGTTGAGCTTGATGAATCAGAGCCTGACGAGCTGCTGTCAGGTGTGCTTGAACTACTATCTGTATTACTCGAACTGTCTGACTTATATGTGTTCTCTATAAGAAACAGCTTGTCATTGTTTTTGGTAACAACTGTGTAGTTGGCAGGAATATCTATCTCCTTAACTGTCCACTCAGCCGCAGAATTGTCTTTCCAGAAATACTCCCAATTGTTGTCAGCGTTAAGAGTAACAGTATCGAAAAGCTTGCCATCACGATATATCTCCACCTTGATATTATCAGGTATGAGCTTTTCCTGACCATCAGGAACTATCCACGACTTTCTTACACCATAATCACTGTCCCCTGCTGGGATCTCTTCGTATGTGAACTTGGTGTAAACTGTTATCTGTCCCTCAGCCACGATATCCTTATCTATCTCGATAAGTGACGGAGAAGGTGTAAACTTAGCTGTTGTGTTTTCAAAACTCTTGCCTGAAACAAGATACAGACCCACAGAATCAGCAGAAAGCTTTACTTCACCGTTTGCGTCCGTCTTGCCTGTTGAAACTGGTGTTATGCCATCGGTTTTTACGTAGTTGTCGAGCGTATCAGCGACAGCCTGCATTTTTGAAGCGTCAGTAAAATCAGACATATCTATAGGATAATCGCTGAACTCTCCGGTAAGGACAAAGTCAGCTTCTTTACGCTCACCGACCTTATATATACTCCACTCGGCATTACTAACAGTCGTTGTATCATTTTTGCACACTATATTCACATTGATATTATCCGCTGCAGAAGCTGAGATCGTCATGCTTCCCAAGGCTGAAACAGCCATTGCCACCGTACACAAAACAGCCTTTGCAAGCTGAGAAAATTTAAGTTTCATCTTTGCTACTCTCCTTATCAGGTAGATTTTCAACATTATCGTCACTCTCTGGCTTATCCAGCATTGCCACAAGCTCATCATGAGAGATTTTTTTGCGTTTTGAATCCACAAACCACCACACCAGCAGTACCACAAACAATGGTATTGCTACAAAAGGCACGACCACAAGAGAATCGAGCTGAACAGCGTCTGCCGTTATTTTTGAAACACTCTTTGTATCGTCCGCAGTTTCAACTCTCTTTGCACGAACAAGAAGCCTGTGAGAATTGACTCCGTATGGTGTACAGGTAGTCAACGTAACATGATCCTCACCTGGAATAATGTTCAGCTTATCCATTTCATTAGGCAGAACTATATAAACAGCCTCGACCTCATATGTATAGACCTCTTTCAACACTGTTATAGTGAACTCATCGCCCTCTGCAAGCTTATCAAGGTCGCTGAAAAGCTTTGCCGAAGGCAGACCTCTATGTGCTGAAATGACCGAATGAGTGTCCGCTCCGCCAACAGGCAGGCTCGAACCCTGCAGATGTCCCACAGCGACATTTAACACGCCGTCACTTGTGCCATGATAAATAGGCAACTCCACCCTTATAGTCGGAATGGAAATATAGCCCATAACACCCGTCCCCGTGATATCTAGGATATCCTCATAGCCCTTGACCTTATCATAATCAACAAAAGGTCGGGCAAGCTTTGCTATCTCTTCATTATATTTTCTGGCACGGCTGAGTATCTCTTCATTCTCCTTGTCAGAAAGGTCATTTGCCGCTTTCTGATAAGTCGCCACTGCACGGCTTTGCGTTTTTGAATTCCACCAATCGCTTATTGTTGGATATAACATCACGGAGAGCCCCACAAGCAATAACAAGACCAATAAAATTGTAGTTGATTTACCGCTTTTCTTCCTCATGGAGTCCTCCCTGATGCCTGCCGACCGAGATCGGCAGGACAAAGGTAAAAATAAATTCAAAAATTAGTCGTTCTTAGCTCTCTTCTTAGCAATGAGAAGCACACCTGCGCCCAGTACGATAGCTCCGCCTACACCGTAGAAGATCTGAGTACCGATACCGCCAGTTGTTGGAAGTGAGCCGCCCTTCTGGTTTATGATCTTAACTGTTGAACCGCTTGTGCCTGAATCAGTGCCGTCGAGCATACGAATGGACTGAAGCGTATTAGCAGGATCATATGTTGTGTCAAACTTGAACTCATATGGATCAGCTCTGTTATACTGAGCAGGAGCTTCTGTCTCAACAAGCTTGTAAGTTGTCTGATCATCAATGCCCTTGATAGTGAACTTACCTGTTGCGTCTGTCCAGATAGTATCTACAGAGCCTGCCTCATCGCCAATCTCAAGTCTGTAAACATTGTCTTCTATCTTGACAAGTCTAATAGCATCGCCGTGTTTATCCCTAAGCTGGAATGCAGCACCTGCAAGAGGCTCGCCATTTTCGTTTACCTTGTTACCAACAAGTGAGAATGTCCAGTCATAAACTGTGACCTTAGGTGTTTCGCCGTTCTCCTTACCTGTTGTGTCCTGAGGATTGTTTGAATATGTCAGATAAGCTGTGTTAGGGTTATTGTCTTTTGAATTAGGAAGTGTACCTGTTACAACGTTAGCGTTCTCGTTGAGTTTAGCAGAATAATAAGTTTCGATCTTAGCAACTGTAGGATAGTTCTTTACAAGTTCCTTAATATCGAAAGTAACATAGAAAGACTCCTTATAGTCGGTTGTACTGCTGTCGTCGCCAACTGTTGTGTTAGGACCTACTGTAACAGAAGTGATCTCCTGACCGTCAGCGTCATAGTACTTGTATGTAAGGTTATCATTGAATGTAAAGCCCTCGCTGAGCTGGTCACGAACTGTGTATGTATACTTGTCATAAGCTGATACATCGCTTGGTATAGTTGTTGTGATCTTGAATTCTACATCGTCACCGATTGCGTTGTCACCAACATCGCCCCATGAGTCACTCTCATTGTGCTTGATCTGCTTTGTAAGTGTTGGCTTTGTCCTCTTTGGAGTAACGTTTGTTGTGCCTGAAACGTTAAGGATAAGAGCTGAGTTAGCCTTATCAACACCATTATTTTCTGTTGCATCGACAACGAGATAATAGCCAGCATTTGGAAGCGGAATAGTGTACTCACCGTTATCTTCATAGGCGGTTACAGACTTATTGTCGATGATGCAGCCAGAAGCGGCTTTTGCAAACTTGGCAGTATCTTCCTTTGTCCAATGATCTGCGTCTGAGATTATCTTTGCAACGTCTACTGCGCTCTCGGCACTGTCGAACTGTGACATATAAGTGCTAAGGCCAGGAGTTTTCAGGCTGGTAAGCAGAGCATCGCCATTAATGCCTTTGCCCCACTTGATAGTATTTGTTGCAGATGCCTGGTCAAAGATCTGATAAGCCTTATATACTCTGTTTGTATCAGAATCCTTGATAACAATGTTATTAACGCCAAAATCAGCAGTAGCAAATACTCCGAATGCTGATGTTGCAGCAATAGCTGAAACTGACATAACGGTTGCAGCGGCAAGAGCTGCGAATTTCTTCATCTTCATAATAAATTATCCTTTCATATTTGATTATTTATAGCGTTTTTTTGCGACGCTTTGTAACTAAAAGTATTGTTGCAGCAACAGTGACTGTTCCGCCTGCTGCCACGAATGGGATAACACCCATGCCGCCTGTTTCAGGCAGCTCTCCCAAGGTTTCCTCAGAGTTGTTATAGACCTGAACATACTGATCACCGTTCTTTGTCATATCAATGCAATTCTCATTTTCTGAGCCATTGTATCTGTAGTAAGCTTTGTATGACGATGTGCTTATCGGCTGACCGTTCACGTCTATCTCCTCAAACCAATAGTAATACTTATTGCCCTTGATGTCATTTTCTTCAAGAGAAACGGCATTTGACCAGTTGTTATCAGCCGTGAGCGTTATCTGCTTCCACAAGAATACTTCACCACTAGGTATCGCATCTTTATTAGGAACAGGTGTAACGTTCGTCTTCTCAGGTGTGCCAAGATCATTAGCTGTTACCTCATAAGAGCAACTGCTATCATCATTGACCTTTGCTGTAAGCTCAACTGTAACATCGGAAGTAATACCGCTGAGGTCAACTGTGAACTTGCTGGAATTATAAAGATCAGCAACAGACACACTTATATACTTACTTGAAGCGCTCCATGACGCAACACTCTGATTTTTGTCACCGTCCCAAACATCCTTATCTCTGTAGAACTCAGCAAGAACATCGCCAGACGAATTGATAAGCCTTACTCCGGAATATTTCATATCGCCCCTTTCGAGCCATGCGTTATTAAGGGTGAAGCTGAACTTAGCTGAGCCATACATGGTATACTCAGAGGCAAAGCTTCCGTTCTGAGCCATTTCTGCACCATTGCTTGTAAGGATCTTGAATTTAACATTCTGTCCCTTATCCATTGTGCCTGTAAACTTGTTATATTTTTCAGGCACATCAGCCTTATTTGTTGACCTATAGATATTGAACGTTACCTTATCATTGGTATGGGTATTGCTATCGCCGTCAGACCATGCCTTTTGCAGGCGAACATCCATATTTTCTACCTTCTGCGGGTTCTTGGTATTGACGATCGTATCAAAGCCCGTGGCACTGCCGTTATTTGAATAAGTATACGTAACGCCAAAGCCGTCAGGTATATTCTTTTCAAGAACATAGTAATACTTGTCCTTGTCAAGACCGTCAAGAGCTACCGTCCAATTCTTAGACTTTTCCAGAGAAACAGTTTTTATAAGTTTGCAATCTGTTGGTATTCCGTTATCTCCATTCACTCTTGAAGTTGAATTTGGTGCAACAGAGGACTCATAAACATCTGCCTCGATCTTGTCGATACCAGCAGGAAGCTCGCTGTCAGCAAGCTTGTTTCCAAGCTCATCACGCCATTCCTTCGTAATGTTAAGTCCCTTGACGTTCGTAACTGTAACATCAGTGTTTTTGCTCATTGCCGTTGCACTGTATACAGCCTCATATCCTGTTGCAAGATCGATCTCTTTGATATAGTAGTAAAGCTGCTTGTAATCATTGCCGACCTTTGTATATCCAGGAAGCTTTGTCCACTCATGTTTCCAATTGTTAGCTTCGTTAAGAGTTACCTCAGCACTGCCCCACTGAATATCATCTGGAACACCGCTTAAAACCTTAGTTGTAGACGAGCCAAGAAGAAACTTTACGCTCTCTGCCGAATGATTGCCGTTTCCATCGCTCCAAACCTTGCTTGCAGTTATCTTAAACTCTTTCAGCAGATTTGTTACTCTGAACATATCTCCGTTCTTCACGAACTGATATCCGTCCTCACCGACTTCACTTGGAACTACAGCCGGACGCACTTTAAAAGCAAAATATATAGGAGTTTCGTCAAGAAGATAACCCTCTGGACTTTGCTTTTCTATAAGCTTATAAAGATGACCCTCAGTATCTCCGGTGCCTGCGGCAGGTTCAAGGTCAAGGTTGTATGACCCGTCAGCATTTACATTGAATGTCTGCGCCTTATCCTGCGCCGAACTTCCCCAGATAACTGAATTTCTGTCTTTCGCAGCATTTTCTTTGAAATCTACTGCCGGGAGCCAATCGTATGTGCCATTTTCCAGCTTAGTGTATCTGTAGATCTCAAAAGAAGCCTTAAGCATAATACTATAGTCTCCGCTGTCTACCTTCATAAGCTTAAATGGCTCAACAGTTGTTGATGACGCCTTTGACTGATTTATCAACTCAAACTCGGAATCATTATCTTCACTGTCATTTACAGCAGAGCCGTTTGTGTCAAATGATATATTATTGAACACATGGACTTTATAGCCATCGTTCTCAGCGTCCTCATCATTTGCAGGACTTCCTGTATAAACGTAAACTAATTTCAGGTGACGCTGATCTGGAACGTTTATTTCAAGTTTCTTTACAAAATCTCGTGTCTTCGCAGTCAGTGCGGAACACTTTACAGCCGAAAGCATTTTTTCATTGCTGACTTCAGTGTTTGAAAAGCCGCTGCTATCCCTGTATTCATATTCGACTCTGAAAACACCGCCCGCCTTCTCAGAAGAAACCTCTTCCACAGGGACGGATATGCTTGAGCCAAAATCTGACCACTCGCTTCTCTTGTTGGCAAAGGCTTTTACTTCTTTGAAGCTGTTGCCGTCCATATAGCCATAAGCCACATAGTAACTCTTTATATTTCCGGTTTCGTAGCCTTCAGGCAAAGTTAGATCAATAGTACCCTTAGCGCCAACAATACTTTCACTTGGAATAAAGTTAGCGATAAACTTGCCCTTTTCGTTGGTAATAACATCTGCACTGCAAGAAACTGTGCTGTCAACTGCCTCCGGATCTGATATCACATAACTGTAATCACTCACAGCAAGCTCTGCACCCGTATCTGCGTCAAATACCTTGATAGACTTCAGATCCATGTCAACAGCGGAATTGCCATTTATGCTTACCGTTTTTGTCTGAACGTTACCCTGAGCGTCCTTTGTCTTAACTACAGCCGTGCCTCCGCACTTGATAACATCGTTGAGAGTTATCATTCCGTTTGTTGAGCATTTGAGCTTTTTAGGGTTAACATCAATGGTATAAGTTATCTCACAGCCGGTGGACTTCGGAGAAGAAGTTTTCTTCAAGTTCTTTTCCTTAACTGTCTGCGTCTGGCTTCTCTCCGGATATTTTCCAGCTTTATCCTGGACTGTGTTTTTGAACGCTGCAGTACCATTCTTGTAAACACCATTCTTAACATCATCAACCTTTACAAGAGTGCTGTAATAGAACGTCCAATACGTAGTGCTATATCCGGTTTTTACTAGGTTTATCTTATTTGTACCCTTATCATAGGAATATCTAAACTGATACCAAGGAGTCGTCGTAAGCTGATTGGTTGAAGAACTGCCGCCAGTTGAATATTTCAGATAATCATTATTCTCATATAAGATCATGCCAGATGGCAAAGTATCCACGATCTCGACATCTTCCTCATACTCATAAGTGCCGTCCTTATTGACATCAAGCCGCCAATCAAACCTGTAATACTCAACACCATTTACAGTAACAACAGGCAGGCTGCTAAGATCATGCACTGTGTCGCCTGCTGTGCTGCTTGCAGCGTCATACTTTTCATAAGGTGCTTTGGAGCTGTCGCCTATAGTAAACTTAGTCTTATCTGCACTAGGCTCGAATGTTTCACCTTTATAAGTAGCCTTGTTATTTACATTTATAATAGTACCCTCGTCAAGACCTGTTACATCTACGGTACTGCTATACTGTATCTGCACAAGGTTTATATTGTCAAATTCTTCACTATCATTGAACTTTATCTCAAACGAAGTGTTGTCGGCATTAGATACTACAGTGTAATTTGAACTGTCAAGCGGTTCATAGCTTCCTGTTCCATTTCTCTGAACATACATGATAATGGAATCAGTGTCAAGAACGCTCTTTATTGACTTACCATCATTTGACGTAGCGTTCATTATATCGCTTATAGTCTTGCCCCTAAAGGAACCGTTTGTCTGCTTGACCTCTACCTGCCACTTATATGTAACACTGCTTCCGTCCTGAGAAATGTCAAGAACTGTTTTTGACTTCTCGTTTACAGGTTTATAGTAAACTGTCTTGTCAGAATGGAATCCGTCAATTCCTGCAGTATTTTTCACTGCATAATTTCCATTGCTGTCAGGGTCGCCAAGATCATAGTCAGCAACCTTTGTTTCATAGGAAATAACTACCTCGTTATTGTCACCTATTCTGTCAGGCAAAACAAGCTCACCGTCACTTGCAACTGTTGCATCAAAGGTATCATTTCCAACCTTTATGCTGACAATCTGTCCTGCTTTAAGCATATTATCAGTTATTGTCTTGCCTTTAAGGGTAGAATTTTTGTCATTACATTTAACAGTTACTTCCCATTTGAGTATACCTAACGTGTTATTATCTATCCAACCACTTTTTGATATCTGATACCTATTATAAACAGTTTCACTTGATGTGATATCAGACCATGGTTGGCTTTTATCAGGTCTTTGCATTTTAACTGTATTTGTAGTTTCCGCCTTGTCAGGATCGATAGCTGTCACATACTCGATAGTAATTTTTGACGCTGTTGTTTTATCGTCAAACGTAAGCGTGTTTCCGTCAAGTGTGTACTTTACATCTGAACCATCATCAGCTTTAAGTGCAAAGCTTCCTGGCTTTGCATCAGGGAATGCTTCATCATAAAGGTGATAGCCCTTGAGGTCTGCACCGCTAGGGTTGCTTACAACAATTTCCCATGTGACTTCGTTATTGTCGTAGTCAACATTCTTGCCTGTTTTTGAGATCTTATCCTTCTTTGACTCAGAATAAATAATTTTATCTGCTTTTACTCCATTTCCGTCCTTATCATATGTGGTGGATTTGTTTTCCACCTTACCTGACATAACGAAATTCGGGTCGCTTGTAGGATATGGGGTCGTGTAGCTTATGGTAACATTTTCTTTGCTGAATCCATCGCTGAAAACAAACTTTCCGCTTGACGCGTCATAGCTTCCTGCACCCTCAGGTGAAACAGTGAAGCTTCCGTCAACAGCATCCTTAAAAAGCTCGTCCTCGATCCTGTCAAGAGGCTTCTTTGCAGGATTGTCAACTGTGATAGTCCACCTAACTCCGTCAGCAGTTTCGCTTGCGTCTTTTATGGCAGACATAGTGAGCGGAGTAAAACCGTCTATTTCAACCGTCTGACCACCTATCTCAACAGTGGTCTTATCACCTGTATCTGTATCCTTACGCTTTACATTACCCTCAAAGCTTGCCTTACCGCTTATAGCGTCCTTCTCATTTTTATGTTGATATCGCTCGTCAAACTCAATAAAAAGATACTTCTTTCCATCTATCTCGTCGACTCTGTACTTACCTGAAATTCCATGTCCTTCATCGAAGTGAGTATCCTCGACATCGCCCCAGGTTCCGTCTGACGGTATACCGCCCTCGGGCAGGCTAACATTATCGTCGATAGGGAAATAAATATACCTATTGGTCATTTCGCCCTTGTCAAAATCAAATTCTACATTGAATTCGATCTTTTTAGATTGGTCTTTTCCTGAACCGACCGCATCATAGGATTTTATCGTGACGCTATTCGCATCCTTATAAGAATAGCTTCCGCCGTTATAGGAAACATCTCCACCTGCCACGGAAGTACCCTCAGTGGCACTTATTGCAGGCATAACAAGACTTGCCAGCACCGACACTGTCATAACTACAGACAGCACCACACCGAACAAGCGGCTGCGTTTTTTCCTTTCATTTTCTTTTAGATATTGCCGAACTTTACCGTTAAAATTCTGCAAAACGGATCACTCCCTCCGAATTTATACACTATTTATGATAAACGCTAGTCCACTGTGCCTATCCTTTTAAAAGGATATATCCTCAGTGAGACCTTTCCAAGCACTGCTTCCTCAGCAATACAGCCTATCCTCTTTGTACGGCTGTCAACAGACGTAGATCTGTGGTCGCCCATAACGAATATTCTCTCGTCAGGCACCTGATAAGGCAACTCGATATCACATTCTCCCAGAGCTTTGCCGTCAACATACGGCTCATTCAAGGTTTTTCCGTTGACGATAACAGTACCGTCCTCCTTGATATCCACCACATCTCCTGCTGTAGCGATAACACGTTTCAACAGTATCTTATTGTTATAATAGAACGCAACTATATCGCCCTTCTGAAAGCTTCCACGCTTTCTGCACACCACCAGCTCGTCGTCATGCAAAGTCGGCGTCATACTTGTACCCGTTACTCTCAAAACAGGCAAAAATAACATTGATATGATCACTGCTGCCGCTGCCACAACAAGAAGCGACGCCACGGTGCTGCGGAGTATCCTCAGATATTCCCGCCTTTCATGATGCTTTTTTACCACCCGCTCAAGTGTCTGGACATCAGGAAGCTCAGGTTTTTTTAACACCTCGTTCTTGCTATCTGCTGCCATGATCTTCCTCCACTACCAGCTTGTGACCTGTCAGTGCAGCTACCTGCCGCTCCAGACTGTCAAGTCGGTCAGTGATACTTTTTTTATCTTCGAGCTTTTGAAGAAGCTTTTCATTCTCTGTGTTAAGCTTATCATATTCTTTTCGTAGATAAAGCATTAACTCGAGCAGCTCATTTTTTGACAATTTTTCAAGCGCCTTATCCTTCAAAAGCCTCACCTCCGACGCAGTATGCCTATATAATTACAAGTATTATATCACTTGATTTTCCATTTGTCAATCCCACAATATATCATATTTGTATTTTATTACATATAAATATACTGATAGTTTACACAATATTGATTTATCATTTTTATAGTGCCGGCAGATGATAAAACGGCATATTTATTAGCCTTGAACATGAAACAATACGAAACCTGCGTTTTTACGCTAATTGCAACTTTCCCCCAAAAAATCTTTCCTATTTTGATTATAGCAACCTGCATAGTCAATATTTTAACATTGTATACTAATACTGTATTTATTAATATTTTGTAAACTTTGATAAATAAATTTCTATCATTAGCCAAATATTAATTCAGCCCCAGATTGGTCCTTATTTAACGACAACTGTTCACTGCAAAGTAAATAAACTTTACACATCTATATTGACAAGCTCCTGAACTTTACACGTTCGATAAAGCAAGAAAAAATCGGCAAATTTCATGTATTCACCGATCTATCATCAATTTTGCTTTCTCACAACAGCATATTCATCATCAAGCCTGTAATATGGACAGCTATATTCGCTGTCGCTCATTGATCTGTATGCTTCGTCCTCGTCAAGATCGACCATGCAGCAGTAACATTCACAATCCTCATCAAAAACGTAATTCACACAGCTTTCGCAACGGCTGACTATTTTCTTTGCCTTTGTCATAACAGCCTCCTATTTAAGCACCTTTTTAAGTATACTATTTATAAATACAAGTGCGTCCTTCATTTTTTTCATATCACTATCTGAAACGCTGGAAAATTTACCAAGTATATCATCAAGTATCTCGTTTTTCATCTTTTCCATAAAGCGCATAGCTTCGTCAGTGAGCCTGATGTTGATAACTCTGCGATTATCGGGGTTTTGCATTCTGATAACAAAGCCCTTGTCAACAAGCTGTGCCACAGCCCTTGTTGCCTGCTCATTAGAAGTGTTTATCTTGCTTGCAAGCTGTGACATTGTGAGCGTTCCCTCAATACATAGTGACAGCATTATTATCTGCTGAGTTCTTGTTATATCATACTTTTTCTTATCAAACGTATCAAATACCAATTTTCTGCTGAGAGGGTATATCTCATACATTGACATGATACATTCACGACGTACATTGTCTACCATTTTTACTTCCTCCACATAAAGCTAATTATAACGTATTTTCGTTGATTTTTCCACACACAGTAATTATAACATACGCTTCTCATTTGTCAATAGCAGAAATATATCAATATTTGATTTTGTTAAGTTATTCTTTTAGGGGTTTTGTTTATGAAGATAAATTATATGCGCATGGCAAGTTTTAGAATTTTACCAATTTACAAAAAGTTCAGTCGAAATTTCTGTAAATTATAGCTGCCAGCTTAACACAAGACGGTAAGAATGTGGTATAATAGTTAATGAAGTAAAAATAGATTATGGAGGTTTAAAGTATATGTTGTGTACTGAGTGTAAAAAAGAGCAAGAAAAACGTATTCCTAACGAGGAAAAAGAAAATGCACAGCCCGCCGAGAAAGTGTGCAGCGATGTACATACAACACTGAAATCAAAGCGTTCAGCCGCCTTGATACTTTTGACTGGTGCTACGCTTATGCTTATAATAGTGTTCATTCTTTTTTGGCTTATCATGTTGCCGAATCTGCCACAAGACAACAGCGTCCTTGCGAATAACTGTGCTAATATATGCCAGACCGCTAAGGAATATATTGGGATCTGATCTTCAAGACGATCTGCTCCTACCTTCGGGCGGGAGTTTTTTTGCTTTATGGCGATTTTACAAGCTTTTTACGGCACCTGCATTGACATCATATGCGTTTGGCGGTATAATAATACAGTATGATATAAGATGCCTTTCTTACGATAGGAGTTAGGAGAAATAAGAATATGAATAACAAGGTCTACGATAACAGAGAGTTATCATGGCTTAAATTTAACGAGAGAGTTCTTGAAGAAGCTCAGGACAGTGCTACACCGCTTCTTGAAAGATTGCTTTTTCAGTCGATATTTGCAAGCAATCTTGACGAGTTTTTTAGGGTGCGTGTGGGCTCACTTTATGATTCCTCGCTTGTGGACGACGATCATAAAGACAACAAGTCCAAAATGCGTCCATCTGAACAGCTTTCAGCAATATTTGAGCGTGTTCATGAGCTTATACCAATAAAAGATAAGACATACAAAGCTATCTGCGAGGAACTGGAGCTTAAAAATATAGTACATAAAAACATAAAGGCTCTCACTGAACAGGATAAGAAATTTCTTGAAGCTTATTATGCCTATGAGGTCAAGCCGTTTCTTAACGCCTTTATTATCGATAAAAGACACCCTTTCCCGTTTCTTGCAAATCAAAGTATTTATGCGGTTGCAAAACTCGCTTCAAAATCTGCCGTCACAGTGGGTATAGTTAGCTGTAACGAGAAATTCCAGCGTGTGATCTTTCTTCCTGATGACGAGGGGTGCATAAGCTATATCCTTGTAGAGGAGCTTATTCTCCATTATGCCGACAAGGCATTTGAGGGCTATAAAATAGAAGAAAAGGCTCTTATGAGAGTGACACGAAACGCCGACATCGACGTTGACGAGGGCTTTGACTCGGAACTTGATTTCAGACAAAATATGTCTGAGCTTATCAACAAGCGTAAACGCCTTTGTCCTGTAAGATTGCAGCTTTCAAAGCAAATATCCGACACTGTGCTAAACGAACTGCTTTCAAGGTTGGAGCTTTCAGAAAAGCAAGTCTTTGTGGAGAAAACTCCCCTTGATATGTCCTATGTGTTCGCTGTGTTTGACAAGGTGGCAGACAGAAAAGAGCTTTTTTTTCCGAAGCAGGAGCCGCAGCCCTCTGCGATGATAGACCCGTCAAGGTCAATGATAGAGCAGATAGACGAAAAGGATCTTTTCCTGCACTATCCTTATGAGTCCATAAAGCCTTTTATCAGGCTCCTTGACGAGGCGGCAAAGGACGATAGCGTTACGTCTGTCAAAATGACTTTGTATCGTGTGGCGAAGAACTCCAAGGTCATAAAGGCGTTGTGCAACGCCGCAGAAAATGGCAAGGACGTGCTTGTGCTTGTAGAGCTGAGAGCACGTTTTGATGAGGAAAACAATATAGGGTGGTCAAAGCTGTTGGAGGAGTCAGGCTGTCATGTAATGTATGGTCCGCAGGGACTTAAAGTCCATTCAAAGCTTTGTCTTATTACAAGAAAAGTTGGTGACAGCGTAAAGTACACTGTTCAGGTGGGTACAGGAAACTACAACGAAAAGACCGCAGGGCTTTATACCGACCTTTGCCTTATGACATCAAACAATGACATTGCTCAGGATGCTTGCGAGGTGTTCAGAACGCTGTCAATGGGCGAGCTTGTGGAAAGCTCAAAGGCACTTATGGTCGCTCCCCACTGTCTGCAAAATAAGGTAGTGGAGCTTATGGATAATGAGATAAGCATTGCAAGAGCAGGCGGTGAGGGATATGTTGCCGCAAAGCTCAATTCTCTTACTGATAAGGTGCTTATGGACAAGATAATAGAATGTTCTCAGGCAGGCGTGAAGGTAGAGCTTGTTATAAGAGGTATATCCTGCCTTGTTGCAGGTGTGGAGGGCGTTACTGACAATGTGCAGATACGCTCAATAGTGGGCAGATATCTTGAACACGCAAGGATATATATTTTCGGCACAGGTGTTCGCAAAAAGGTATACATATCCAGCGCAGACTATATGACAAGAAACACCACAAGGCGAGTTGAGGTCGCCGCACCTATCCTCAGTGAAGAAGTAAAAAAACGTGTCCTCGATATTTTTGACACCCAGATGCAGGACAACGTAAAAGCAAGGATAATGCAGCCTGACGGAAAATATGTCCGTGCAGAGCGTGGAGATATCGCCATTGACGCACAAAGCAGATTTTACGCTGAAGCATACGCCAATGCACCAAAGCCTGCTCCTGTTAATGATTCAAAGGCTGTCGAACCTGAAAAGGAGAAAAAGGGCTTTTTAGGCTGGCTCAAAAGGCTTTTCAGAAGAAAAAAGAAATAATATATAATGCGGTCATATTCTATATGGCTGCATTTTTTGTACAAAAAAAGGGACAGACTTTCGCCTGTCCCTTAAATTTTATTTATTACTTGTTGTCAGCAAAAGCGTTGTTGATAGCTGAAACAAGACCCTTGATAGAAGATACGATGATATCTGAGTGTCTGCCGACGCCCCAATACATCTTATCACCGCAGGAAATTCCAACATACGAAACAGCCTCAGATGTTGACTTTCTTTCAAGAGCGTGTTCTGTGTATGTTTCCACGGTAAAATCAAAGTTCAAAGCCTGCTTGATAGCATTTGCCACAGAGTCAAGACGTCCGTTACCCTCTGCTGTATGATCGTCTGTTACGCCGTTTACTGAAGCTGTAATAGCGGCGCAGATAGTGCCATTCTGCTTCTGAACATAGTGTGCTTCAGGAATATCAACAGGTGCGCACTTGTTGAGGTACTCGTCCTTGAATATCTTGTAGACCTCATCAGGCATAAGCTCCTTGTGCTTGTGGTCTGAAACAGCCTTTACCTTATAGCCAAAGTCCTCTCTCATCTTCTTTGGAAGATCGTAGCCGAACTGATTTTGGAGGATAAAGCCTATTCCTCCCTTGCCTGATTGCGAGTTTATTCTGATAACGTCACCGTCATACTCTCTGCCAACGTCATGCGGATCGATAGGAAGATAAGGAACTGTCCACTTGTCACAGCTCTTTTCTTTTCTCCAGTTCATGCCCTTTGCGATAGCGTCCTGATGTGAGCCTGAGAATGCAGCGAATACAAGTGCGCCTGAATATGGGCTTCTGTCATAAACCTTCATTCTTGTAACTCTCTCGTAAAGCTCTACCAGTGCAGGCATATCTGAGAAGTCCAACTTAGGGTCAACTCCGTGAGTGTACATATTAAGTGCGATAGTAACGATATCGGCATTGCCTGTTCTCTCACCATTGCCGAAACAAGTACCCTCTATTCTGTCAGCACCTGCAAGCAGACCCATTTCGCAGTCTGCCACTGCACAGCCTCTGTCATTATGTGGGTGAAGTGAAACTATAACGTTCTCTCTGTTGTGAAGAGTGTCGCACATATACTCTACCTGCTGAGCATAAACATGAGGCATTGACATTTCAACTGTTACAGGCAGGTTGATGATGACCTTGTTATCAGGTGCAGGCTGCCAGATGTCGATAACAGCGTTGCAAATATCTCTTGCAAACTCAGGCTCTGTGCCTGTGAAGCTCTCAGGAGAATACTCGAATACGATATTGCCCTTTGCGTGCTTCTTATACTCGTTACAGAGCTTTGCACCGTCTGTAGCTATCTTGATTATCTCTTCCTTAGACTTTCGGAAAACCTGCTCTCTCTGTGCAACAGATGTTGAGTTATAAAGGTGGACAACAGCGTTCTTTGCACCGTCGATAGCTTCAAATGTTTTCTTTATGATATGCTCTCTTGACTGTGTAAGCACCTGAATAGTAACATCATCAGGTATCATGTTCTTCTCAATAAGTGTGCGGCAGAACTCATACTCTGTTTCAGAGGCGGCAGGGAAACCTATCTCTATCTCCTTAAAGCCTATCTCAACGAGCTTTGTGAAAAACTCCAGCTTTTCTTCAAGGCTCATAGGAATGATAAGAGCCTGATTTCCGTCTCTCAGGTCAACAGAACACCATGCAGGAGCGTGGTCAACATACTCTTTTTCAGCCCACTTCATGCACTTTACAGGAGGCATATAATAGCCTCTCTCATACTTTTCTACGTTTTTCATGTCAGATCCTCCTTATAAATATAAAGCCGATAATTATTTTGATAGTGATGTGGAAAAGGGCATAAAAAAAATCGCCACTCCTACCAAAAAGGAGAGACGAGCTTTGCCGTGTTACCACTCTCATTCATATACGGCTCACACCGCATATCTCAGCCGCATCTATCAATGCGTATCTCTATAACGGGAGAACCCGTGAGCGGCTAATAAGATTTCACCGTTCAGGCTCGGGGACGAGTTATCACAAATTCCGCATACCGTCTTGCACCCACCGACGGCTCTCTGTAATGTCAGAACTTTGCTTTTGTTCCTGTCAACGCCTTTGTCATATTGTTTTTATTATACCCATACTTCCCGCTTTTGTCAATAGGACAATTGTCGATTTAACAATTTGTTAATATTCGGTGCTAAATCGTTTTTCCTGACGTTAAATGTAGGGGTAGGCGTCCCTTGCAAAATAATCTTAAAATATTCTTATTACGCTTTTCAAATGCTTAAAAGTATCTTAATTAGCCTGTCTGTCGGTTGACAAAGAATAAGCAATGGTCTATAATAATAGATGCTGGCTGAGGGGGTTACCACTCATACTTTTGTACAAAAGGGGATCTATAACATGATATTTGAAAGCATTAAAAAGCTTGTAACATATGGTCTGGAAAGCGGACTTATTGAGGAGAGCGACAGAGTTTATACTACAAACAGGCTTCTTGAAGCCCTTGACCTTGAGGAATATGACGAACCAGCGGAGGAGTTTTCTGACGTTGATCTTGAAAGCACTCTCAAAGAGCTTCTCGATTACGCTGTGGAAAAGGGCCTTACAGAAAATTCTATTGTATACAGAGATCTTTTCGACACAAAACTCATGGGGCTTCTTACTCCAAGACCGTCAGAGGTAGACACAAAGTTCTGGGGACTTTACAACCACCAGTCTGCAAAGGTCGCAACTGACTATTTCTACAAGCTTTCGCAGGACACGGACTACATAAGAAGATACAGAGTAAAGAAAGATATGCGCTGGATAGCTCCAACAGAGTACGGCGACCTTGATATAACTATCAATCTTTCCAAGCCTGAAAAAGACCCGAAAGCCATTGCGGCGGCAAAGCTTGCAAAGCAGTCGGGATATCCTAAGTGCCTGCTGTGCTATGAGAACGTGGGATATGCAGGACGAGTGAACTCCCCTGCAAGACAGAATCACCGTGTTATATCCCTTAAAATAAACGGCACAGACTGGGGACTTCAGTATTCCCCATATGTTTATTACAACGAGCATTGTATCCTTTTCAATAAGAAGCATACGCCTATGGTAATAGACCGTTCGGCATTTGAGAAGCTTTTTGACTTTGTCAGACAGTTTCCGCACTATTTCATAGGTTCAAACGCTGACCTGCCTATCGTTGGCGGATCTATCCTTTCACACGAACATTTTCAGGGCGGTCATTATACTTTTGCAATGGCGAAAGCCCCTGTTGAAGAAAAGATAGTTTTCAAGGGCTTTGAGAACGTTGACGCTGGTATCGTAAAATGGCCTATGTCCGTTATCAGAATAAACAGCGAGGACAAAAACGCTCTCGTTGACCTTGCTGACAAGATACTCAAAGCTTGGAGAGGCTACACCGACGAAGAAGCATTCATTTACGCTGAAACTGAAGGCGAGCCGCACAACACTATCACACCTATTGCAAGAATGAGAAACGGCAGATATGAGCTTGACCTTGTGCTTAGAAACAACATCACAACGGAGGAATATCCTCTTGGCGTTTATCACCCCCATCAGGAGCTTCATCATATAAAGAAAGAGAATATCGGTCTTATCGAAGTAATGGGTCTTGCAGTGCTTCCGTCAAGACTTAAAGGTGAAATGGAGAAGCTTGCTCAGGTTCTGGTCACAGAGGGAACAGAGGGTGTACGCCGTGACAAGCTGATAGAAAAGCACGCTGATTGGGCTGAGGAGATATCAAAGAAAAACAATATAACAGCCGAGAACGTTCACGAGGTCTTGCAGAAAGAAATAGGCATCGTGTTCGCAAAGGTGCTTGAACATGCAGGCGTTTATAAGAGAAACAAAGACGGAAAAGCTGCATTTGAAAGATTTATAGACTATGTGAACAACAAGTAATAAAGAAAGAGGTGAACGCCCGTATCTCGCAGAAGAGATCCTGCAAGGGTGCGGGCATTTTTATGCTCAGATTTACAAGACGGCATATAAAGGAAACAGCAATAATTCTGGCAATAGTCATTTTTATAGGCACACTGTGGTTTTTAGGCTATGAAAGACACATAAGAGATACTGTTAATCAGGCTTATGACGTTGCGCCCATATCTGCCATACAGTTACAGCTTGCTTCGTCATCAAAGGCTGATAAACTTATGATAGTGGCTCACCCTGATGACGAAGTGCTTTGGGGCGGAGGACATCTTTATGATAAAGGCTATCTTGTTGTGTGTGTAACAAACGGAAGAAATAAGGTGCGTTCTCAGGAGTTCAAGGACGTGGTGACTGCCTCGGGCAACGAGTGTATAATGCTTGAATATCCTGATAAAGTCAGGGGTAAGCGTGACGATTGGGCGCTTGTTAAGGACGGTATCGAATCTGACCTTGAAAAGATAATGACCTGCAAGGATTGGAAGCTTATAGCTGTGCATAATCAAAAAGGCGAATATGGTCATATCCACCATGTAAACGTGCATAATTACGTCACTGAGATATACGATAAGAACGATATCCAGTGCGACCTTTACTGCTTTGGCAAGTATTACAAGGCTAGCCGTCTGAAAGTGGTGGGCAACACTTTGCCAAAGATATCAAAAGAGAGATACGAGTTCAAGAAAAAGCTTGCGGATATGTATACCTCTCAAAAGAAAACTGTAGACAAGCTGTGGCATATGGCTTATTATGAGGATTGGACGCTGTATAAACGCTACAGTGAACACCCTGAAATGAAAAAACAAACTGCAACTGCGCTGGGAGTGGCTGTGAATGAAGCTCAGTAAGAAAAATATAATACATCTGTGTGTGCTTACAGGGATATATCTTCTGTTTGTCCTTGCGCTCACAAGGTTTAAATACGCCTATGGCTCTGAGCTTGACTGGGGCGGACAGCACTATGCTATCCCTGATTATTTCAGAAAGCTCTTTTACAAAACAGGGGACTTTTTTCCCTCCTTTGCTCCGAACATAGGTTGTGGTGAGAACATCTATAATCTGTCATATTATGGGCTTTATTCGCCTATAATACTTTTTTCTTATCTTCTGCCCTTTGTGAAAATGTCCACCTATATACAGATAGTATCCATAATAGGCATTATAGCAAGCCTGTGGATATTCTATATATGGATGCGTCAGAAATTCACAGACAACACAGCGTTTGCACTGAGCTTTGTGTTTCTCTTTTCAGCACCCCTTATCTTCCACAGTCACAGGCACATAATGTTCGTGAATTATATGCCGTTCCTGCTTTTAGGCTTTATGGCTATCGAGGATTATTTTGAGGGCAAGAGAAAATACATGGTGACGCTTTGGGCATTTTTGATGCTCATGACAAGCTATTTCTTTGCAGTGTCGGGTCTTGCGGCAATGGCAGTGTATGGCGTTTACCGCTGGCTGAAAATAAATGAAAAGCCAACTTTCAAGAAGTTCTGTAAAGACGGAACAGCGTTCGCTTTCAGGCTTATCCTGGCAGTGATAATGGCGTGCGTACTTATCCTGCCGACACTGCACTGTATGCTCTCCGGCAGAGAGGCAGGCAACAGCCATGTTGATCTCAAGTCGTTCATACCAGGTGTAAACTTGAAATTCCTGCTCTATTATCACTACTCAATGGGACTTTGCCTTTTCACAGTGCTTAGCATAATATCGGCGGTGTTCTCAAAACAACGCTATAGAAGATTTCTCGGGATCGTTATGATGGTAATAGCCACCTGCCCTATAATAGTCTATATGTTAAACGGCACACTGTATGTTGACCCGAAAGTTCTTATACCTTTCCTTCCTCTTGGTATGCTCCTTTTCGGACACACCTATTTTGATATAATAAGAGGAAAGCTAAAGCTTAAACCACTTGCAGTGATAACCCTTTTAGTTGCATTGGCAGGAGTTTTCTGGTTCAAAACCACCAAAAAAGTGGAGTTTTATATTATCGCTGACTTTGTTGTGCTTATGTCGAGCCTGTTTGTATACAGACGTTGCAAAAAAGAATTCATACTTAATATAGGAATGTCCCTTTGCCTCGTGGTATCCACAGTATATGCAAACTTTGCAGACGAGCTTGTGCCTTTAAGAGAGCTTGAATATGATAACAGCAGTGATATGAATACACTTGCAGATTATGTCGGCTCGCAAGAGGAGATATCGAGAACTTCAAACTGCGTTGACGAAGTGAACACAGTGAATATGATATATAATGCAGATTATTACACCATGTCAATATATTCCTCACTGCACAATAAAGATTACAACAAATTTTATTACAGCGAGATATACAACGAAAATTCATACCGCAACACTTCCCTGACCACTCAGACACGAAGCCTTATTGCTGATATGTATTTTTCAAACAGGTATCTTATCACTGACGACCCAGTAAAGGCAGTGTCAGGCTACAAGAAGATAAAAGAGAGCGGAAGCCTTTCACTTTATGAAAACAATGACGTTCTGCCTTTCGGATATGCTACCAATGCTCTTATCGGCAGAAAAGAATATAATTCCCTGAATTATCCTTACTCAGTGGAAGCTCTTTTCAATAATATAATAGTTGAGGATAAGACGGAAAAGTCATTTTCATCTGATATCAAAAAGGTGCGCTCCATCAACTTTACAGAGTGCGACCAGATAAAGCGTGAATGGGGAAAATACACCATTGACGCTAAAAAGCCTTTCACTCAGGAGATAACTCTTCCCGAAACGCTCACGAACAATGAGATAATGTTTGTATCTTTCAATGTGAACAACGATATAAAGGGTGGCAGAAAGGACGCTTGGGTGTCCATAAACGGCAATAAAAACAAGCTCACTGCACCTGATTGGAAGTATTACAATAATAACAGACGTTTTGAATATGTCATAACCACAGGTCAGGACTATAGTGCAGACAGCGTTAAGGTGAATTTCTCTGACGGCAAGTATGAGATAACCAACGTTCGCTGTTATGTCATCGACAAAGACAGCCTTGTGCGTGACGTTGACCCGTTCATGATAGACAAGAAGACCTCTCACGGAGATGTGATAAACGGCACTATAGACGTTAAAAATGACGGCTATTTCACCATTTCCATTCCGTATACCGACGGCTTCACCGCTGAGATCGACGGCAAAGAGGTGCAGTGTGAAAAGACCGACACTGCATTCCTTGGCTTCAAGATACCAAAGGGCAGACACAGCATAAAGATAACCTTTACCGCACCTTTGCTCCACGAGGGTATAGTTCTCTCAGGGGCAGGCTTGCTGATATTCATAGCATTCGTTATTATTGACAGAAGAAAATCAAAAGCTTCAAAGTAGGAAAAAAATAAAAGCGACAGAAATCTGGATCTGTCGCTTTTTTTGTCGTATGTTTAGGTTTGTCTATTCACTTATTACATAAAATATGATAAAATAACAAAGTGATTGTGTGACTTTTGTCAAAGGTTCTGTCTGAATCCCTCACCAATGGTAACATTTTCGTATGCAAGCTCACGCATTTTCAGCATTACGTCATGTGGAGTTTCTCTCATTCCGCCCGTTGCCCAATCTATTATTATTCCGCAATAGCCATGAGAATAAAAATCGGCAAAGAACTTCGCCTTATCGGAACGCTTTCTGGTTATAGCAACAGCGTGATAGAAAAATCTGATGAACAGCTTGTGCATACTTCTGAAAAGATAATGCTCGAATATCTTTTCGTTGCTTTTTAGCGTGTTTGAGTAAAAGCGCTTGTCTTTGAGCATATTTACGAGAAATCCTTCAAGACGCTCATACCAGTTGTCGTAGTTTACGCCTTTTGTGATGTCAGCGAAAAGCTCGTGAAGATAGATATAGCTCAGAAGCTCATATTTATCCTGAAAATGGTAATAAAAAGACTGGCGGTTAAGACCGCACTCTCCTGTTATATCGGATATGGATATTTTATCAAAGGGTTTTTGCTCGCAGAGTTTTTTCAGTGAATCACACAAAGCACTTTTGGTTATCGCAGAGCTTGACATTTAACTACATTCCTTTCAGATTCATAACGACAAAAGGCCTTTTTTGAGGAAAAATCAGACTAAACTGAATTAATGTCAAAAAAGCAGACAATTTGCGCTAACTTTTATTATATCATAAATTTATGAAATTTCAATAACTTTTTATAAATATTTTATCATTATCATATTTTTCACAGGGGGAAATGGCATGAAAGACAATATCATCACAGAATTTATAAATGGTCAAAGCTGTAGAGCGTATGAAGCCCTGGGGGCAGTAAAAATAGAGAACGGCATAAGATTTTCCACCTATGCGCCCCATGCAAGAAAGGTAGAGCTTTGCCTGAATGGAGATATTATCCCTATGGAATGCGATGAACGTGGGGTATGGAGCGTTGAACACCCTGCAAAAGAGGGTGACATTTATCAGTATGTTATCACAACGCCTACTCTTGAAAAGCACTACCGCTCAGACCCTTTTGCGGTGTACAGCGAGGTAAGACCGAAAAATGCGTCTGTGGTGTATGATATCGACAGCTATAGCTGGAATGACCAAGAATGGCTCTCAAAGCGTGACAAATGCTATGAAAAGCCTATGAACATATATGAGGTGCATTTCGGCTCGTGGCGCATAAAAGAGGGAAAAGAAGAAACCGACCGCTTTTACACCTATGAAGAAATGATAGACCTGCTCATACCTTATGTAAAGGAAATGGGCTATACCCATATCGAGCTTCTGCCACTGACGGAATATCCTTATGACGGCTCATGGGGCTATCAGGTGTCGGGATATTTCTCCGCAACCAGCCGTTACGGCGACCCTAGAGGGCTTATGAAGTTCATAGACGCTTGTCATGCGGAAAATATCGGCATTATTCTGGACTTTGTACCCGTACATTTTGTCCGTGATTTCTATGCCCTGCACATATATGACGGAAGCTTCCTCTTTGAAAGCGACAATGAGTATGACAGATACTCCGAGTGGGGTACTGCCCTGTTTGACTACACAAAGCCTCATGTGCTTAGCTTTGTAAAATCCTCAGTTAATTTCTGGATAGAAAAATATCATGTTGACGGATTGAGATATGACGCAGTTGCAAACCTTATCTATCGTCACGGCCACACTGATGACGCTGTGAACGACAGCGGTATATGGTTCTTGAAGAACACTAATTACGCCATTCAGAAAATGCACCCTGACGTTATGCTTTTTGCAGAAGATTCCACAAACTACACAAAGGTAACTGCCCCTGTTGAGTTCGGCGGTCTTGGCTTTGACTATAAATGGGATCTGGGCTTCATGAACGATACCATCAATTATATAAAGACTCCGCCTTTTGAACGCAGAAATCATCACAATAAAATGACCTTCTCCATGAGTTATTTCTATAATGACCTTTTCATTCTTCCTTACTCCCACGACGAGGTAGTTCACGGCAAGAAAACCATGGTGGATAAGGTGTTCGGCAGTCAGCAGGAGCAGTTTGCTACCATAAGAGCACTGTATACTTTCCAGTTCACTCACCCTGGCAAGAAACTCAACTTCATGGGCAACGAGCTTGGCGAATATCTTGAATGGCGTGATGAAAAAGAGCTGGGCTGGAATCTGCTCACATATCCTATACACGATTCATTACACGAGTATGTGAAAGCACTCCACAAGCTTTATCTTGAACAGCCTGCACTGTATAAGTCCGACTATAATTCCACATCTTTCCGCTGGATAGACGCAGACAACAAAAATCAGTGCATTTATGCCTACCGCAGAAGCGACCCTTCCGGCAAGACGCTTTATATGGTGTTCAATTTTTCTGGAAGCTATCAGAACTATATCCTGAAGGTCGAGCAAAACGGAGCCTACAAAGAGCTTCTCAACTCTGACCGTGATATTTATAGTGGATCAAACTGCATAAACAGCGGTCTTTATACCACAAACTATAAGCTGCCACTCAGACTCGCACCTCTCAGTAGCGTTATAATTACCACAGAATGAGAAAAAAATATTAAAAATCATAAAATACTATTGCAAAATGGCGAAATATGCGTTATAATATGAGTGTATGTAATATACAACATTTACACCAAAATCATTTGAGAGGAGTTATGTAAATAATGGTTTATTCTCACGAAGTTGAAACAATGTGCCCTATCGCTCAGGGCGTTGCTCACGGTGCAGCTCCAATTCCAGAAGAAGCAAAGTGGGTAAAAGCTAAGGAAATCAAGGATATCTCAGGCTTTACACACGGTATCGGCTGGTGTGCTCCACAGCAGGGCTGCTGCAAGCTGACACTTAACGTAAAAGAGGGCGTTATCCAGGAATGTCTCGTTGAAACTATCGGCTGCTCAGGTATGACACACTCTGCTGCTATGGCATCAGAGATCCTTCCAGGCAGAACAGTTCTCGAGGCTCTTAACACAGACCTCGTTTGCGACGCTATCAACACAGCTATGCGCGAACTCTTCCTGCAAATTGTTTACGGTCGTACTCAGTCTGCTTTCTCTGAAGGCGGTTTGATGATTGGAGCTGGCTTGGAAGACTTGGGCAAAGGTCTGCGCAGCCAGGTAGGCACATTATACGGAACGTTGGCTAAGGGTTCTCGTTACTTGGAAATGGCAGAAGGTTACATCAAGACTATCGCTTTGGACAAGAACGACGAAATCTGCGGTTACGAATTTGTTCATCTGGGCAAGTTTATGGATGAAATCAAGAAAGGTACAGACGCCAATGAAGCATTGAAGAAAGTTACCGGTACATACGGCCGCTTCACTGAAGAGCAAGGTGCAGTTAAACACATTGACCCACGTCACGAATAATATAAGGAGGAAAGACATATGATTAGAGAAGTAAAATTTGAAAGCCAAGACCGTCGTATCAAGCAGATTCTTGCTGCATTGAACGCAAACGGTATCAAAGACATCGAAGAAGCCAATGCTATCTGCGAAGCTCATGGTCTCGATCCTTATAAGACTTGTGAAGAAACTCAGCCCATCTGTTTCGAAAATGCAAAATGGGCCTACGTTGTAGGTTGCGCCATCGCCATTAAGAAGGGCTGCAAGAACGCTGCTGAAGCTGCTGAAGCTATCGGTATCGGTCTGCAGGCATTTTGTATTCCGGGTTCTGTAGCTGACGACCGCAAGGTTGGTATCGGTCATGGTAACTTGGCAGCCATGTTGCTGCGTGAAGAAACCAAATGTTTCGCTTTCTTGGCAGGTCACGAGTCATTCGCTGCTGCCGAAGGTGCTATCAAGATTGCCGCTAAAGCTGACAAGGTACGTAAAGAACCTCTGCGTTGCATCCTGAACGGTCTCGGCAAGGACGCTGCACAGATTATCTCTCGTATCAACGGCTTTACATACGTTCAGACTCAATTCGATTACTATACAGGTGAACTGAAAGTAGTTCGTGAAATCGCATACAGCGACGGTCCCCGTGCCAAAGTAAAATGCTACGGTGCAGACGATGTTCGCGAAGGTGTGGCTATCATGTGGAAAGAAGGCGTGGATGTATCTATCACTGGTAACTCTACGAATCCGACCCGCTTTCAACACCCGGTTGCAGGTACTTATAAGAAAGAACGCGTATTGGCTGGCAAGCCGTACTTCTCAGTGGCATCCGTCCTCTTTTT
>OGPY01000499.1_pt1 | contig 35313 bp, 31 predicted proteins | sample 1553121 | NCBI WGS metagenome assembly OGPY01 (sample SAMEA2580004, study PRJEB22360) | human gut metagenome
AAATCACGGCTGATTTGTTTCCGGCTGTCCGGGGTTACGCCGACAAGCGTGCGCCCTTTCAAAATATTCGGCAGAGCGGCCAGGCGGTTATAGGCAATCTGCTTTTCTTCAATTTCGTAGTGCGCCGGGTTCAATGCCGCGGCCACGCCGCGAATTTGCCCCACGCTGCCCATGCGGTTGTCCAATAATGCCCATACCCGTTTTTTCATGTGTAATAACTCTTAAAATGCAATAGTCAAAAGATTAAATATTATGTTAGTATAAATGAAAATAAAATCAACAAACTTCAGGAGGTTGTTATGCGTTTATTTGTTCCCGTTCTGGCCTTGGGTCTGCTTGCCGGCGTTCAGGAGGCATCGGCACAGTTCAGCGCCCAAAAAGACGCGCAGTATATTGCCACGCTCAAAGCCGTCGTCAATTACAAAATCAACGACGAAGAAAACCTGAAAGACATTGAAAGCCTGCGCCAAAATCAGGCCTTTAACCAGAAGCTGCAGCGGATGCTCAACAAATTGCAGAACACCCGTACCAAAAACACCACTAACCGTCGAGTGCAGCAAATTCTCGAAAAAGCCGGACAGGACATCTACCGCCTGCTGGATTAACAAAGCTTTAAGACAAAAGTGCTAAACTCGGTTTAACTGGAAAAACATACCGCGGGTGAACGCCATGGAAGAGACATTAACCTTTGACAACGCTTATTTTCGCAACAAGATTATGAATTTGCGGCAGAAACTGCATGCTCTGGAAGGCTTTTCCCCGGTTGAAAAAATTTCGGAAAACGTTCCCGTGCCGGAAGAAAAAGACGTTCACCCTTTAATCAAAAACAACGAAAAAGTAAACTCATGAAAAACGGATTTTCCATTGCCGCTCTGGCAGTCTTTCTTTTGTCCGGCTGCGTTTCCGACCGTCCGCAGGAAGCGAAGAACGCTTACGAATCAGATTATGAGCGTTTTTTTCAGAATGTGATCGTCAAAGAAAAAACCCCGCATTACGTAACTTATGAATACAAAGACGTGCGGATAGACGAGATTGCTTTTCTCGCCTCGCGCTACTGTCAGGAACAGGGCGGAAAGACCGCTTATCTCCACGATATGGTGCTCTACCGTAATTTTACGCGGCGGGCAACTTTTGACTGTTTGGAGTTGCAAAACTAGCCGGCTCTTCCTATATAAAATTTAAAAGAGAGTTGTGCGGAGAATAACAGATTATGAATAAAAACTTATATCACGTTTTAGGGATATCCAAGGATGCGAGCGAAGCCGAAATCAAATCGGCCTATCGGAAACTGGCCCGCAAATATCACCCTGATTTAAATAAAGACGATAAATCCGCAGCCGAGAAATTTAAGGAAGTTTCCTGCGCTTACGATATTTTGGGCGATAAAGAAAAACGCAAAAAATATGACAACGGCGAGATCGACTGCGACGGCAAGCCAACCGGCTACGGTGCCGGATTCGGCGGAGCCGGCGGCAATTATCAAAGTTACAGCTACGGCGGCGGCAATCCTTTCGGCGCCGGCGGGTTCGGCGGCAGCGCGGGAGGGTTTGACTTTTCCTCCATTTTCGGCGATGATATTTTTTCTCAGTTCGGCGGAGCTGCACAAGGCGGCTTTTCCGGACGGGGCAGACGCCCGCGCAAAGGCGAAGACATCAATTACACCATGCAGATTGATTTTCTGACAGCAGCCCAGGGAGCCGAAAAAACCGTCAGCCTGAACGGAAAAAGCATTAACGTTAAAATTCCGGCAGGAACGCAAAACGGACAGACACTGCGTTTGAAAGGTTTGGGGCAGCCCTCTCTTTCAGGCGGGGAAGCCGGCGACGTCCTGATTACGATGAATGTGGGCGGACATCCGTATTTTTCTGCCGACGGACTGAATATTCTGCTGGAACTGCCGATAACAATGAAAGAAGCCGTTTTGGGCGCCAAAGTCACCATTCCGACCATTTCCGGCAAAGTAGCGGTTAACGTGCCGCCCTACTCTACCAGCGGTGAAAAACTGCGCTTAAAAGGCAAAGGAATCAAAAGCAAATCTGGTCAGGGCGATGAAATCGTTACGCTGAAAATAGTGGCTCCGAAAATCAAAAATGCCGAACTGGAAAAAGCTTTGGCCGGTCTGCCGGACGAAAATGTCAGGACTTTTTAATGCTGTTGGATGCACTGCGCGACTTTGAATGGCTTAACGAACCGCTGGACGTCAATTTTGAAGAAGCCGGCATGCGGGTGCTGACGCATAATAAAACAGACTTCTGGCAGTCGGTGCACCACCGTTTCGGCAAAGACAACGGGCATTTTTTCTATGCCCGGCGTGAAGGCGATTTTACTTTCGGGGTAACCTGGCGGTTTGAAAACAGCGGGCAGTTTGACCAATGCGGCATTATGCTGCGGGTTGACGAAAAGAACTGGTTTAAAGCGTCGGTTATGTCTGACAACGAAGCACAGCCGCGTCTGGCTTCCTGCGTGACCAACTGCGGCTATTCCGATTTGGCACCGATAGAAATTCCGGCGGGAATAACGGAAGTTTCCTACAAAATCAAACGTTTCAAAGGAGATTACATTCTCTATTATTCACTGGACGGCATAAACTTCAAACAGCTGAGAATGCTGCACCTGCTGAATGATCAGCCGGAAGTCAAGGTCGGCGCTTATATCTGCTCGCCGCAGCGGGAAGCTTTTGAAGGCGTTTTGACCCAGATTGAGTTTATTTAGAAACCGGTGTAGCCTGCCGGTTCCTCTTCTTCATACATTTTCGGGCGCTTGACCGCCACCACCTTCTGATACATACCGCCGAAATAACGCGTGCGGTGCCAGATGTAATCAATGTTGTCACGGGCAAAAGTATCGATGGTGCGATCCCACAATTTTTCGGCAAACGGCTGGTAAAGCCGGTTAAAGAGTTTGACAAACCAGCGCAGCGGATGCCAGTAATCCGGCTGCGAATAGTCAATGAATATGACTTTGCCGTTCTCGTTAATGCTGTGCAGGGCATTTTCCACCACTTTGATTTTGCTGGCTATCGGCAGTTCATGCAGCAGCATATAGCAGACAACCGTATCATATTCGGCACCAATCGGATTTTCGGCATTCTGCTGAATGAAATGCATTTGCGGATAAAGGGTTTCATATTTTCCCTCCAGGCGGCTGATTTGGGTGCGATTGATGTCTATCACATCCAAACGGCCGTAAAAACCGACCTTATCTGCCAATTCCGGCAATTGATTGCCGAAAGTTCCGCCCAGCTGCAAAACCTTGCTGTGGGTGTCAACCTCATTCACACAGGCTTCAATCAGCCGGTTATGGGTTCCGAAAGTCAGCAGATTCAGCAGCCAGTTCCGGTCAAGCAGGGCGCTCCATTTCAGGCTGTTGTAGAGTTTGCCGTAAAAAAGGCGCTGATAAAGCGGCGTCAGCACTTCCCGCGGTGGCTGAAACGCCGGCTCCTGTGCAATGACATCTTCTTCTCCGACTTCATCAATATCGCTGATCAGTTTAATCATTTCTTTTCTCCGCTAAGCGGCGGTCAACAGACGACGCTTCTTCTTCAAACAAATTCTGCAATTCCAGCAGGCGTGAGGTCAGCAAGGCTATCTGACCGCCGGCCAGCAGGTGTTCTTCCAGCTTTCGGCAGGCTGACGTCCATGCCGCCATTCGGAAACCGGTTCCTCCATCCTGGCGGGAATGGAAAAAATTGCGCAGCAAATCCCGGTTTTCCTGCAAAATCCAATTCGGTACGCTTTGGCGCAGGAGCACTTCCGTCTCCCGCCGATAAAGCCGCCACATTTTCAAAACCCGGGACTTTGGCATACCGGCAAAAACATCTGCCGTTTCAGTATTTTTCATGGCGGATGACTCCCAGACGTTCGGCTTCCCTGACGGCACCGGTGCGGTTGTTAACGTTCAGCAGTTTTAAAATTGCAGTTACATGCAATTTAACGGTTCCTTCGCTTAAACCCAATTCATAAGCAATCTGTTTATTGGACTTGCCCTCGGCCACGGCCTGAATAACTTCAATCTGACGCGGCGTCAAAATATGATTTGGAGCAGGCTCATCTTCCAGCAGGGAGGCAAATTCCGGCTTCAGCCGATTGTCCAGCAATTCCGGCGGAATATAAACGCCGCCCGACATAATCAGGTTTACAGCACTGATAATCACCGCGTTGGCCGAAGTTTTCGGAATATAGCCGGAGACACCGATATCAATGGTTTTCTGCACGATTTCCTTGTCAAAAACAGCGGAAAGCACGGCTATCGGCGTTTCCGGCAACAAGGCATGGATTTTTTCAAAAGCTTCAGACCAACGGCCGCCGGGCATAGCCAAATCAGTCATAATCAGATTAAAATCCGTTTCTTTTTCAATAATTTTGAAAATCTCGGGATAGTTATGGGCAAAGACCAGTTCAACGCCGGGGAAATTATCCCGCAGAATAAACTCCAGCCCTTTCAGAAACAGTTCATGATCATCCGCTACCAAAATCCGCATTATCTGTCCTCCGAATAATCTGCCCAGTCGCCGCTCAGGGACTGCCAACAGCTCAGTGCCGCGGCGACGGCCGTTTCCGCCCGCAAAATCCGCGGTCCGAGGGTTACGCCTTGAGCAAACTCAAGTCCGCGCAGCCGTTGCAATTCCTCTGTACTGAAACCGCCTTCGGGTCCGACCAAAATTGCGGCCGGCGCCGCAGCGGCGGCAAAAGCGCGGCACACCGGCAGGCCGTGTCCGGTTTCATCCATAAAAAACAAACGGCGGCTTTTATCCCAGTTTTGCAGAACTTTTTCCAGACTTTGCGCCTCATTGATTTCAGGAACATCCAATCGGCGGCACTGTTCGGCCGCTTCAATGCCCTGAGCCCGGAAACGCTCGCGCCTGACTTTGTCTGTGATGGTGCGTCGGGTAATGACCGGCTGAAGCCGCCGGGCCCCCAATTCCACCGCTTTCTGGATAATAAAGTCCGTCTGGTCTTTTTTTACCGGGGCAAACAACAGCCATATATCCGGCACGGGTTGAAATTCTCTGAGCTGCTCGCCGACGATAACCCGGCAATGTTTTTTGGAAACGGCGGCAATCTGCATTTCAAATTCGCCGGACCGGCCGTCAAAACCGAGAAAAGCATCTCCCGCAGCCAATTTCATGACATTGGAAAGGTAATGGCTCCGGCTCTCGTCCAAATCCAGTTCCCGTCCGCCGTACAGCGGCGTTTCAATATATAAACGTACCCGCGCCGCCAACTATTATTCTACCTTTACTGAAATTAATTTGGTTTCCAAAACCTTGACATTCAAGGGATCGCCGACATCAAGACAATCAAAATAAACCGTTTCGCGGCCAGGTTCTTTGGCTTTGAACACGGCGTGAACGAAACCGTCCTCCGTACGTTCGGAAATAAATTCCAAAGACTTATATTCTTTATCAAAATTCCATTTTAAATTGGAACCGGCGCGCAGTTTGATGTCAATGGTATGCCCCATGCCGAGCACGGTTTTGGAAGTCGGCTCAACCAGCGTCATAATGATGTCTTCATAGACTTTCGGGGCTTCTTTGACGCCGGCTTTGCCTTTTTGATCAGTCCGGGTGCCGCCGGAAGAGAAAATGGCGTCGGCAATGCTGCCGTAGTCAACCGTGCTGTCCTGAGGCATCGGTGCCAGAATGGTGTTGCTTTCGGCTTTGGCCGCTGCGGCGGCTGCTTCTATCGCATCCTGTTCGCGTTCAACCTGTTCGCCGTAGGTTTCGCCAAAACCGTCAACCGAGCCGGTTCCGCCGGCTGCCGCAGCCTCTTTCATCGCTTCCATCTCTGCGGCCGTCACCTCGGGAGATTCCTGGCGGGGCGGCTGCTGTGCCAATGCTCCGCCGGAGACAAGCCCCATTCCCACTATAAGAGCCCAAAGTTGTTTGTTTTGCATGGCAGCCTCCTAAATATTACGTAAAATTAAAAATTCTGTATAATCTCATTTACCTCTTATCAATTTATAATAGATATGTTAATGAATAGATAAAATTTTGCAAATAGTTTATTCGGACAGGGATGATGATTATTACGATAGACGGGCCGGCCGCCGCCGGAAAGGGAACACTTGCCGCCATTCTGGCAGACAAATACCATTTGGCTTATTTTGACACCGGAATGGTTTATCGCGCCGTCGGGCTGGAGATGCGCCGGAAAGGACTTGACCGCCATGATGAAAACGCTGCGGAAGCAATCGCCCGCGAACTGACTTTTCCCAAAATGATTGAACTCTCCAAAGACCCCGAATTCCGCAGTTCCGAAGGCGGGGTTGCCGCTTCCGTCGTCTCTGCACATCCCAAAGTCCGGGCCGCTCTGCTTAAGATGCAGCAGGATTTTGCCCTGACTCCGGTATTTGCCGACGGAACCCCGGCGAACGGCGCCGTTTATGACGGCAGAGACACCGGAACAGTAGTCTGTCCGCAGGCCGACGTCAAATTTTTTATTACCGCATCAACGGAAATCCGCGCCAAACGGCGGTTTGACGAATTGAAGGCCAAAGGCAGCGACATTTCTTTTGCCAAAGTTCTGGAAGATATGGAAGCCCGTGACGCCCGCGATGCCAACCGGGCTGCCGCACCGATGAAACCTGCCGATGATGCGGTGATTTTCGATACCTCGGCTCTCAATATTGCAGAAGTGGCCGTTAAAGCCGAAGAAATTATCGAAGCCAAGCTGAAAAAAACGCTTTAAGCGCAAGAAAATACTTGAAAATTTAATATTTAACTGTATAAAGAACCTAGCTTTAGACGGCAGGGTGCGCTGCGTCTATCGGAATATTCAACCCCGCACAAGTCCGTTTCCTCTTGGAAATCAGGCATTTTTTTGAAATAACTTAATTTATGACAAATACAGAATTCCAAATTCCCGAAACCAACGAAAACTTTGAAGCCCTGCTGAACGAACAGTTCGGCGACAACGGCATCACCGGTTCCGTGGTTAAAGGTACGATTGTCCGCGTAACTCCCGATTTTGCCATCGTTGATGTCGGGCTCAAATCCGAAGGCCGCATCCCATTGCGCGAATTCGGCCAAAACGCCGAACTCAAAGCCGGCGACAAAGTTGAAGTTTATGTTGACCGTTACGAAGACAAAGACGGACAGATTGTTCTGTCCCGCGAAAAAGCACGCCGTGAAGAAGTCTGGCAGGATCTGGAGAAATCCCTCAATGCCGGCGAAAGAGTCAACGGCGTTATCTTCGGCCGCGTTAAAGGCGGTTTCACCGTTGACCTCAACGGTGCGATTGCTTTCCTGCCGGGTTCTCAGATCGATATTCGTCCGATCCGCGACATTACTCCGCTGATGGGCATTTCTCAGCCGTTCCAGATTTTGAAAATGGACAAGGTCAGAGGCAACATTGTTGTTTCCCGCCGCGTTGTTCTGGAAGAAACCCGCGCCGAAGCCCGTGCCGAACTGATTGACACCCTGAAAGAAGGTTCAATCCTCGAGGGCGTTGTCAAAAACATCACCGATTACGGCGCATTCATTGATTTGGGCGGTGTTGACGGCTTGCTGCACGTTACCGACATTTCTTGGAAACGCATTAATCACCCGAGCGAAGTTCTGTCCGTCGGTCAGACCGTTAAAGTTCAGGTTATTAAGTTCAATGAAGACAACCAGCGTATTTCTCTGGGCATGAAACAGCTCGAGAATGACCCGTGGCAGGCTGTTGCCGACAAGTTCAAAGTCGGTGAAACCTACAAGGGTAAAGTTACCAACATCACCGATTACGGCGCATTCGTCGAACTCGAAGACGGTATTGAAGGACTGGTTCACGTTTCCGAAATGAGCTGGACCCGCAAGAACGTTCACCCGGGCAAAATTGTCTCCACTTCTCAGGAAGTTGAAGTCAAAGTTCTGGAAGTTGATCCGGAGAAGAGACGTATCAGCCTCGGCATCAAACAGTGCATGCCTAATCCTTGGGCTGCCTATGTTGAAGAACATCCGGTCGGCTCGGTTATCGAAGGCAAAATCAAGAACATTACCGAATTCGGTCTGTTCGTCGGTTTGTCTGACGAAATCGACGGTATGATTCACCTGTCCGACATTTCTTGGGACAAATCCGGTGAAGAAGCCGTTAAAGACTATGTCAAAGGTCAGGACATTCAGGCCAAAATCATCGATGTTGATGTTGAAAAAGAACGCATCAGCCTGGGTATCAAACAGTTGTCTGAAAATACGCTGGCTACCGCTCTGGACGGCATCAAAAAAGGCGATGTTGTTAAAGCAACCGTCGTCAGCACCGAAGACAAAGGCGTTAACGTTGAAGTCAACGGCGTTGCCGCGATGATCAAAAAAGCCGACCTGTCCAAAGAAAAAGCCAATCAGAACCCCGACAACTTCAAAGAAGGCGATGTTCTGGAAGCTAAAGTAACTTCAGTTGACAAGAAAAACAACAAGCTCGGCTTGTCGGTTAAAGCTTTGGAAATTGAAGAAGAAAAGAAAGCTTTGGAAGAATACTCCAACACATCTACCGGTTCAACCCTCGGTGATGCTTTGGGCGAAGCTCTGAAGAAAAACGCTTAATACGGTTATGCCGTTTTTAAGCCGAGATTAAATAATCTCAAAAAAGGATCCTTTTGCAAGGGTCCTTTTTTTATGCCGAAAATGCGATTCGGACGAAGTCTGTGCGATTCGGAAAAAAATTAACCTTTTATTCCGGCGAATCGAAAAAATATTTTTTGCCTGACTCAATCCGAATCCCAGCAACGGTTTGCGCGAATCGAAGAATCTCTCCGGCGAATCGTCATAATATTTTGTTAATAATTCAAAAGATAGAATCGGGACAAATCGATTTATCATGAACGCTGCTTTCCAGAAGGAAGGCAAAAATGATTACAAAGGCCGGAAAAGTCATGACCAAAAAATTTCTTTTCATCTCATCCTTTTTCTATCTGGCAGCAGCCGCTTTGCCGATGACGGAAGCACGGGCAGCCGATCCCGATACGGATCCGGTCAACATTACCTGTCCCGGCGGCAGCTGTGACAATCAGACGATTGACAACAATGGCGAAATGACAGTCAATGCTGAAGGCGTTGCCAAAGAAAACACAATCGGCGACACCGGAAAAATGACAGTTAACGACGGCGGCATTGCCCAAAAAACTACCGTTAACTCCGGCGGCTCCGTTCAGATAAACGAAGGCGGTTCGGCCATTGAAACAACCATTAACGGCGGATTGATGAATGTGGCCGAAACCGGTACGGCCGAGGGGGTTACCATTGATTCCGGCGCCCTGTTGTCCGGCGGTTATGTCTCAGAAGCGGTTGTCAACTCCGGCGGTGCAACAATTGATTCCAATTCATATAAAGGTTTTGAAGTTTACGGAAACGGCGTTTCGGATGATGCAACCGTCAATACCGGAGGTTATATGCTGATCAGAGACGGCGGTACGGCCAACGGAACCGTGATTGAGGGCGGTACGGTTGAGGTTCGATTTGACCAGCCGGAAGAAGAAAATCCCGATGACGGCACGACGGCAGATGGCGGCAGTGACCCTGACGCGGGGATAACCGGAGACGGAAGCGTCAGCGGCGACGACGGCAGTGACAGCGGCGAAGGGAACACCGGCGGAGACGGCAGCGGAGATACCGGAGATTCCGGCGGCAGTGAAACCACTCCGACATCTTCAACCGTCAATAACACGGTGATTAACAACGGCGGCACCCTTAATGTGGAAACCGGTGGTATCGCTAACATGACCGAAGTCAACGAAGGCGGCATTATGAACGTTAACAAAGGCGGCGAAGCGAACTCCAGCACCGTTAACACCGGCGGCACAGCCAACATTAACGACGGAGGCAACGCTTATTCGACTACGGTTGACGGCGGTACGATGAATGTCAAAGATTCCGGCAGCGCCGCGTCTTCAACGATTACCAAGGGCGGAAAAATTATCGCTTCGGGAACATCTATGGTCTCCGAAACCGCGGTTCTGGACGGAACGCTTGAAGTCAAAGACAATGCAACAGCCCTGAATACAACCGTCAGCGGAAACGGCATGCTGGAGGCTTCACAGGCCCAAGAGGCCATTACCGGCCTGACGGTAACCGATACCGGTTCTTATCACTTAACCACCAACAACAATGTTCAAAATGCCGACTTATACGGTAAACATTATGACACCTTATTCAGTAACGGTGCGGGCACCGGCATTATCGTAGGCGGCAGCAGCCAGCTGGATGTTATGAGCGGCGGAAAACTGGCAGATACGGTTTTGCAACACAAAGGTACGGTCAATGTTCAGAACGGCGGCTCCATCAATAATACGGTTGCCAATGATTCTTCCAATATTACCATTGCCGCCGGGGCTTCGGCTGTCGGAACAACGTTGAACGGCACCAGCTCAATGACCGTCAGCGGAACGGCCGCCGATACGATTGTTAATTCCTCCGGTTCAACCGCGGCAAAAGGTTTAGAGGTTAATAACGGAGCCAGCGTCAGCAATACCAGCATCAACGGCAGCGGTACGGTTCTGCTTAAAAACGGATCAACGGCAAACAATACCGTTATGAACGGCGGTGTACTTACGGCGGAAAACGGGGCCAAGCTTGAGAATTTGGAAATCAAAGGCAAAGCCGAAACGGCCATTGACAACGGAGCTTCACTCTCCGGCGCCGTAACGGTTTCAGGCAACGCAACTTTGGGCGGCAGCTATGATTACGGCAAAATATTCAGTGATGCAGCTATCAATTCACTGACCGTGACCGAAGGTGTCAACGCCAAATTTGGCAATTCTCTTAATGCCACCACGGCGGGCAAGAGCCTGACCTTTGCCGACGGCTCTTATCATATTTCATCTAACGGCGACAACGGTTCTACCGCGGTCAAAGGCTGGGAAATCGTTAATATCGGCGGCAAAGACGGGACGGCAGACGTCAGCCTGGCCGGCGACCTGAATTTGGGCAGCGACGATAAAACCATTCAAATCGGCAACGGGTCAACTCTGGATACCTCCGAAGTTGAAAATATTGCCATCACCGGTTCTCTCGTCAATGCCGGCGACTTGAATTTGGTCAGCGCCGGAAACCTGGCTGACGACAAAGACAATACGACAACCATTTCCGGCAATTACACCGGACAGGCGAATTCCAGCATTACGCTGAAAGTCGATACGTTAAACGGAACAACCGACAAACTGGTTGTCAACGGCGATGTTTCCGGCACCAGCGAGCTGAATGTCAACATTACCTCGGCAGCCAAACCGACGGAAAAAATCCTTTTCCTCGAAGCTCCGAACGACAATTCGGCCACAGGCGCTCATTTCACAATCTGGCGTGTCAATACCAGCCCGTATTTGTGGGATACGTCCAATGAAGGGCATAACTGGTATATGGACATGGTAAATGTCGGCGGCAAAATCGGCGTTTATTCCGAAACACTGGCCTATATGGGGCTGCAAAGTGCCGGTTTGGAACAGACGCGAAGCATGGTTTATAACGTTATCAACAAAATTAATCTCCGCAACAACAATCTGGTGGACAACCGGCTGATGCATTCGCCGCAATACCGCTATTACAGCAAAGGTATTGAAAACTACTACAATAACTACAATTTCTGGGCCATGCCGATTTATCACACCATTACCAATGACAGCGGCGTCAACTATGAAGCAGACATTGTAGGCGGGGAAGCCGGAATTGACCTTTATAACAATAACAACAATAAAGCAGGCGTTTTTGTCTCCTACCGTCAGGGTAATTATAAATTTGACGGCAAGGCAGATAAATTCTTTGCCCGCTACGGCAGCGAAATTGACATTGACAGCTACAGCGGCGGCGTTTATTCCCGCCATAACTGGCAGGATGCCTGGGCGCTGGCCATGGTTTACGGCGGCATACAGGAAGCAGACATCAAAACCAAAGACAATGTCAGCTCCGACAGCGACGCAACCGAATTCGGCGCCAGTATTGCCGCAGGTTACGTTTATAACATGAATTACAGTTTCAACATTGAGCCCAGTGCCGTTATCAGCTTCCGTTCGCTCAGCTATGACGATGCGAAAGACATTTACGGCAAAACGGCGGAATTTGATACCCTGACTCTTCTGGAGGCGGATTTAGGCGTTAAATTCGAAAACACCTGGAATCTGGATAGCGGCTATGCCAAGGCCTATATCAGACCGAGCCTTCTGTTTAATTCGGTCTCCGGCGATGAAGTCACCATAACCAACTTCCTTGACAAATCTCCCGAAATTGACGACGGCGCTTATGCACGGCTGGAAATTGGTGGAAGTGCTGATCTCAGTAAATTCTTCAGCATGTATTCGACCGTTCGCGCAACGGCGGGCAGCGATTATCAGGATTTGGCGGTTACCGCAGGGCTTAACTATGTTTTCTGAGGGCAGAAGCAAATCGGAAGCATAAACGGCAGCGACAGAATGACGCAGCCTGATATTAAATAAGATATTATTGTCTCCCCATCCCCGTATTACCAATGTTTATTTTTAGATTTTTATGATTAAGATATTACGCAAAAGATTATTAAAACCCCACAAAACAAAGGAGATATACATGTATATAAAAACATTAATGGCTGCCGCAGTCGTGTCCGTTCTAGCAGTTTCGGGCGCCAAAGCTGAACTTGTCACTCAGTCTCTGCCGAAACCGGATATGGTTGGCGGCAAAACGCTTATGCAAAGCCTGCAGGAGCGAAAGTCGGTACGCGAATTCGGCCGACGGGCCGTTAATGACCAAACTTTGGCTGATATGCTGTGGGCAGCGGTTGGTGTCAATCGCCAGGACGGCAAACGAACCATCCCGACCGCCCTCAACAGCCAGGATTTGACGGTTTATGTGCTCAAATTCGACGGCGTTTGGCAATATGATGCCCGGGGACATAAGCTGATTCAAGTCTCCGACAAAGATTTACGCCCGCTTCTGGGTACGCAGGATTATGCCAAGGACGCTGCACTTGACCTGGTTTATGTTTCAACCAGCGATGTGGCAACCAACGGCGCCATGCATGCCGGTTCGGCTTATCAAAACGTGGGCCTGTATTGCGCAGACAAAGGTCTGAACAATGTCGTCCGCGGCTATTTTGAAAAAGCGGATCTCGAAAAAGAGCTGAAGCTGAACGAAAATCAGTGGATTGTTGTTTCTCAGGCTGTCGGCTGGCCGAAAGAATAAACAAATCCGCCGTTTTTGCCGGTTCGCTTAAATATTTTGACTTTAAGCGAAAAAAAGACTTGTCAAATATAAGATTTATTATTATGAATAGTAACGCCGACGGATAGATGGCCGAGTGGTCGAAGGCGCACGATTGGAAATCGTGTATACCCCTAAAGGGTATCCAGGGTTCGAATCCCTGTCTATCCGCCATTTATACAAAACCCTGCCCAGCGCGGGGTTTTGTCGTATCTGCGGCGGATACAAAATTTTACAGAAGAAACCGGGTCAATCCCATTTTTTAAAAACAAAAAAGGCTGCTAACAAAATAAACAAAAAGCCGACAATTTCATTCCATTTCAGCCCTTCTTTAAGGTAAAAAGCCGAAAAAAACGCGAAAACGACAAGAGTGATAATTTCCTGCATAATTTTCAACTGGGGAGCACTGTAATAGTCGTGACCGATACGGTTGGCGGGAACTTGCAGGCAATATTCAAAAAAGGCAATTCCCCAACTGACCAGAATAACAATCCACAGAGCCGTTGACTTATACTTGAGATGTCCATACCAGGCAAAAGTCATAAAAATGTTCGAAAAGACAAGCAAAATAATCGGGTAAAACGGTCTCATTCTCTATCCCCTGAAAAAAATTATTGTCCTGTTTCGGATAATACGAATGCCGCGGCCGAATTTCAAGGTATTTTTACTTCGTATAAATCCGGGCTTTATGCGTTTTCCCTGTTGTTTGAACAGGAATTGTCAAAAAAAATTAATAAATCTTCAAGAAAAATATCGTATAATAAAGTGTTGTTGAGAGATTTAGGAGGCTTGATTATGAACCTGTTTGACAAAAGCACACCAAACGCGCCAGGAGGAGCTGAGCGCCCCGCAGCAGAAACCCCGAATGTATCTCCGCGAATCCGGGAGCATTCGAGTGAAGAGCTATTGAAAAAATTATCCATCAAAGCTCCGGTGCAGATGCATGCCCCGGCAGCCGCTTCGCCGGCGGCCCCCGGTCAGGAAGCTCCTGCCTCCGCCGCTCCGGCACAGAACAAACCGCAAGCTGCCGGCCCGACCGTTATTCAGGCGTCTCACGGGGCAAAGATCAATCCGGATGTCGATTTGTCCTGCAAAGTCAGTTCCGGACTGATTAATGAGGTCAAGTTTTCAGACGTTTATGTCACTCCCGACAAAAGATGTTATATTTGGAGCGGTCGCACCAACTGCGGCTTAAAAATTGTTACTTTTGATGATTTTGACGAGTTTTTTGTTCAGCTTGAAGGTGCTTATGACGGTGAAAACCGCAGTTATCTGCTGAACTACAAGGGACGCAACTATCGTGTTGAACGAACCATTGCACTGGAAGGCGTTAACTATTGTGCCCGCAAAATGCCGACTACGGTTCCGAATCTGAAAGATTTGGGGCTGCCTTACCGCGTTTACGAACATTTGCTCTCCATTGCCGGCGGCAGCGGCTTGATTCTGCTGGCCGGTGCAACCGGTTCCGGTAAAAGTACAACGGTTTCCGCTCTGTTAAAAGAATATTTACAGAAAAAAGGCGGCTATGCCTTTACGATTGAAGACCCGATTGAAATGCCGCTGGACGGCGTATATATCACCCCGGAAGCGGAATTAGGCCTCTGCAAACAGACAACTCCGCCGGACGGCAAATGGGAAGAAGGTATTAAATCAGCTCTGCGCTCGAAACCGCGTTATATTTATCTGGGCGAGATTCGTTCACCTGACGTAGCAAGTGAAGCTTTGCGCGCGGCAACTTCCGGCCACTTGGTTTTGTCAACCATTCACGCCAACAACGTATCCGATGCCATTAACGCTCTGGTTAAATATGCGGCCTCCAGCGGCATCAGCGAAGACATGGCTTATGAATTGGTAGCTAACGGTTTTCTCGGCTGTATTCACCAGATTTTGGAAGGGGCGCCGAAAAAAGCGAAAGTCACTTATCTGTTCGCCAATCCGGATACAAACGCCGCCTGTCAGGTTCGCGGAATGCTGCGCAGCGGAAAACTGAACATGGGTACTCTGCTCGAGCAGCAGCGTGTTAAAATTGAAAGAGGGTTATCGCTGTTTTAGGCAATACTCATCATTTTGATACGGAGAAAGAAAACTTTCTCCGTATTTTATATTGAAGAGAAGGAAAACGAATGAAAAAAATCTTTTATGCCATTTGCGGTTTGCTTGCAGCCGGAAAAGTCAATGCCATGGATTTTAACCAAGATCTGACCGGGCAAATCGACATGATTCGCCTGTCGGACGAATTTATCAGCAAGATGCAGAGCTGCACACCGTTTATTGAGCATAAAAATGCCGGCGCCGAAGGGCATTCCTTTAACTATGAATATAAAATCCAAGGTCCGGTTGACGGCAAATGCCGCTGCACTTTTTCTTCTTCTTCGCAAATCGGAAATTTTGTAAACGAATGCGCTTTCAGCCCGCAAAATCTGAAAGACTATACTGACGCGCTTATTCGCTACAATCAAAAAGACAAGCATACGATTGAAGATATGGCCGATATGGATTATCTGACGGCAATGGGCATTATTTTTGATTCGGACGTCTGCCAAATGAGCAGCCAAACCGACTATACCGCAGATTTGAGAAAAAATCTGCAAAGCTGTACGCCGTATGAAAAGACTCTGAATTTTTCCAATTCAGACAATATTATGAAAATCTACGGACCGGAAAACGGAAACTGCCACTACGCCTATACGGTGAAAAACAAACCGGTTGACTTAAGCAAAATCTATCCGGACGGCGTACCCGAATTTATGAAAGATCTGCCGCAGACCGGCAGCACCATGGTTTTTGACTGCCGATTGTCCGAGACAGACAGTGCAGATTATATTAAAAGTTTGGAGCAATCAGTCATAACGTTTGACAACAATCTGGACTGGAACAGCGGAGACGCCGAGGCGGCCGCCCGGAAACTGCAGGAATTTACCGAAAAAGGCGTTTGCAAAGTCAGCGGCAATTTCGGTAATTTTAAATTAGAATAGATTTGGCAAATAATACTTTAAAATCAAGCAATAAGCTTTTTACCTTCAGCCTCCTCCACAATGTCCGGCGAATAAGAATTGAAACTTTTTATTCATAATGCTAAAATATACTGCAACAAAGGAGAAGGCCTATGAAAAAATATTTACCCGTTCTTCTGGCTGTTGCTTGTATTTCTCCGGCACAAGCCGACACCATTAATCTTGACCTGGCCGGCCAGGTTGACATGTTTCATTTTTCCGACCGATTTATCAAGAATTTGCAAGACTGCACACTGTTTACGGAACAGAGCAGCTGTGACGAAACAGGGATGAAATTCGATTATGAATATCAAATTCAGGGCTGGTCCGGCGATAAATGCCAATGCGAATTTATTTCATCTTCACAAGTCGGACATTTTGTAAACCGCTGCACTTTCGACCAGGAAAAACTTAAGGCCTATGTTGACGCCTTGCAGGACTTTTTGAAAAAAGAAAAATCTTCTCCCGATGAAAGCGAAAACAAAAATGAAAGCCTGGCAGCGGCCAATAAAATCATTTCCGAGGCCTGCCAGATGAAAGTCATTAATGTTGATTACACTCAGGAACTGCGAAATAATCTGAAAACCTGCACACCTTATGAAAAAACACTGAATTTCTCCAATATGGACAACATTATGAAAGTTGAGGGTCCCGACGGCGACAGGTGCCATTATGTTTATATGATTAAAAACAAACCGGTCGCCTTGAACAAGATTTATCCCGAGGGAGTTCCCGAAAGCCTGAAAAATCTTCCCCAGGAAGGCAGCGTCACGACGATAGACTGTTTATTTACCAAAGAAGAAGTCTCGCGTTATGTTGACAGCCTGGAAAAGAGTATGGTGAAATTTGACGACAATCTGGATTGGAACAGCGGAGATTCCGAAATTACCAATCGGACTTTGCAGCCTTTTATTGCCTCGGGAAGCTGCGTTTATCTGACAGATTTTGATAAGTTCAAGCTTTATCCGCCTCAGGGGCTGCCGGGGCATGACCAGTAAACCATCCTGTTTTATGGCGCGGGTAAAGTCAGAAATTTAGTCCAGGTTGTTTAATTAAGCTGTTGACTTTTTGTTTCAAATTGGTTAATCCATTGTGCAGAGAGATATGGGGCTGTAGCTCAGTTGGGAGAGCGATTGGTTCGCAATCAATAGGTCGAGGGTTCGATCCCCTTCAGCTCCACCATAAAAAAGCCGTCTTTGAGGACGGTTTTTTTATGACCCAATCAATCCCGGAAGGGCACAGGCCGGGAGGAAATACTGCTCTGCCGTATTTTGCCATACGCAAAGTTACCGGTAAAGGCTGTTGTGATTGCTTTTGAAACAAAAACTCCCGAGAAACCGTTACGTTTCAAGGGAGTTCTTTGTCTGAGGAAGCCGTTTGCTTATTCAGCAATTTCCGGTTTTTCCTTTTTTAAAAGTCTTTTCACATCAGCGATAATATCGTTTTTCGCTTCTCTGATTGCGTCTCGCTTAATGTAAGCCACAACTGCACCGGCAACCAAAACTGTTCCGCCGATAATTCCTAACACTACATTTCTTTTCATAAGGCAAAAAGTTTAAATGTAAAAAACTAAATTAATTAACACTGTCGTATTATCCTGACAGCCAATGCTGAAGTGATGCAAATCCAATAACATCCAGAATAATACTTTTTCTGTTATTATCTTTAGCATATTTGTTTTTATTGTAAAGGCGGCGGCAGAAAAAAATATAAAACTGTGCTTAATCTTCCCTGCCGCTGATTTTGGCTTCCTGTACAGCCGCCTAATGCAAGCCATAAACTTCTGGCTCATAAGCTCATTTTATTCGCTAACTCGCTGCGGTCATTTGATTTGTAAATTTTGTTTCGCAGCGCTTCCTTGCTCACAAAATAACAAATCTGCACCTGTCGTCAGAAAATAATCCGGCAGATTATTTTCTTTCCTCCAGCCCTCCGCAAGGGAGGGATTTTTTATGGCGCACTCGGCGGGGTTCGAACTCACAACCTTCTGATCCGTAGTCAGATGCTCTATCCAATTGAGCTACGAGTGCATCGTTTCACTTAACAGAAGACTTAATAACCCGATTCAAAAAATTTTGCAAGCAAAAAATTCATTCAATTTAAAAGAATTTTAATCTATTTTACTTATGCTGTTCTTAATTTGAAGAATATATTGTGCTTTAGGCTCTAATTTTTCGCATTTTTTTTGTGAATCTTCTTTACAAAACGAGATATTAGTGTCAAAAACGAATATGTTATAACACAGGTTTCATATAAGGTATTTTGACAGATGAAAAAAACAGTTCTTACTTTGTCGTTAATTTCCGGCTCATTAATTTTGGGCGGCTGTGCATTCAGTTCGGATGCTCTGTTTCCGTCTCTGGTCGGTTCCAGCTCTCAGGAAGCGTATAATGCTGACAAAAATGCTCCCGAAAGCGCTGATCTGCCGATGCTCGGTTCCAGCAATTTTGAACCGCTTGAAGTTTCCGAGGGCGGAGATACCGGCACTTTTGTCGGGCAGAAAGTTATCGCTTTCCGGAATGAACTGAGCCAGCTGCAAAATGCCATTCGCACCAATAATTCCGAATTGCAGAAAATCAGAGCTTCCGTTATCAGCAATGCCAGCCAATACCATAAAACCATCGGAGCAATTGAAGCCAAACTGCAAGTCGGCACCACGCCGGGCAACCCGCAGATGTATGCCATGTTGCAGAGCGCACAAAACAATGTTCAGTTGATGACGGTCAACAGCAATGCTTTACAGCAGCTTTCCGCCCGCGTTACCTCTGATGCTTCTGTCGTTAATAACCTGTTAGATTCCATTCGGGCTACTTTTGCCATTTCCGGCGCGGTTGACGAAGACCACCGCCAGTTAAGAATTCTGCAAAACGAAACCAACCAGACGGCTATTTTAATCGGCAGCCTGCTTAATGAAGTCAACAGCGATGTTGTCCGTCAGATTCAGTATAACGAAACGGCCAACAGCAACATTGTTCAGTTAGATTCGGCAATCAAACGCGGCAACTACGGTGTCAGCAATGTTCCTCTGGGATCTTCGGTTCCGGTTCTGAATCTCGGCAACAAACCTGCAGCAATGGGTTATGCTCCGGCCAACGGAAGCCTGAGCGGGGCCGTTGCCGGCAAGCCGCTGTTCGTTGCCAAATTCAACAAAAGCAACGTTAATTATAAAGACGGTTTACGCAGAGCCGTTAATGCGGCCAAATCAAAGAAACCCAATGTTGTGTTTGAAGTTGTGGCCGTTACGCCGATCAGCGGCGGAGCATCTGCCCGGACAAATGCCCAGAACAGCGCAACGACAATTTTTCAGGAAATCGTAAATATGGGGGTTAATGCCGAGAGAATTACTCTTTCTTCCCGCAGCAGTGCGGATGCAACTTCTCCCGAAGTTCAGATTTTCGTTAAATAGACGTTTTTGAAAAAGCCGATGTTAAATCGGCTTTTTTATTTATTTTATGCAAAAAAAGATTTGACAATCGTTTTTTGATTATCTATATTCAGCTTGTTCCGAGAGGAACAGATATTTTTATGGGGTTGTAGCTCAGTTGGGAGAGCGCTTGAATGGCATTCAAGAGGTCAGGGGTTCGATTCCCCTCAGCTCCACCATAAAAAAGCCGTCTTTGAGGACGGTTTTTTTATGGCTAAACTTATTTTGGCACTGAACCCGAGAGGGTGCGAGCCGATAGAAAACACCAGAGCAGCGGTGTTTTCGTTGCGAGCGGTAAGCGTTTGTTAATGAGCAAACAAGCGACAGCAATGAGAGCGAATGTTACAAACCGAACTCCCGAATTCCCCTCAGTTCCGCCAGTTTCAAACCCGCCATCAGGCGGTTTTTTTATGGACAAACTCTGACACAGGGAATCGCCCGAAAAAAGAGCAAAGCAACCGCTCCATTTGTTTAGACAACGCCATATAAAAAGGCCTGCTTTGAGGCAAGCCTTTGACTTGACGAATCTTTAATTGCCAAACAGGCTTTCCCGCAATTTGCTGAACTGCGGTGCGGCAGACACCTTATCCAGACTTCCGACTTTGACGGCTTCCGTATAAAGGCTGATTTTATAATCAATTTTAGCCATATTCTTTTGCAATTCCGCCAGCTGTTCTTCCAGTTTTACTTTTTGACGTTTAAACATTTCCAAGCGCTGTTCCAAAGTCGAATCGCCTTCAATATACCAGTCGATATATTGTTTAATGCCTTTCAGGGTCATTCCGGTTCCTTTCAGGCACTCAATCATTCCCAGCCAGCCGATGTCACTGTCGGAATAAATCCGCAGGCCGGAACCGCTTTTACGGACAAACGGCAGCAGTCCTTCTTTTTCATAGTAACGCAGCGTATGGACGCCCAAACCGGTTTTTTTGGCGACCTGGCCAATCGAGTATCCCATTTATCTCTCCTTTTCTAAGCCTGCGGCAATCGGGTTAATTTGACTTTTTCGGCGATTATCTCCGTTAATTCAGCCGCATCTTCGGGGCTGACAATTTCATAGAGAGGAATCGAAAACGGCGTAAAGTCTCCGTTATGCCGCTGCAAAAAATTATAGCGGTAATTTATGCCTTTTTTGGGGTGAAGAACAATTATCCTCAGACGGCGGAAGCCGCAACGGACAATCTTTTCTTCGGCATTTTTAATGTCTTTCCAGGCCAACGGACGGCAATGGTCAATCGTGATGGTTTTATCATCAACAACGGCCAGTCTTTGCGGCAAAAGATATTTATAACTCCAAACCAGCCAGGAAAAAACGGTTACGCCCCATAAAACCTGCGTCTGCCACCAAAAGAGCAGACAATAGCATTTAATGCTGACATAAAGCATGGTAATCAGCAGCGCCGCATTAAAAACAAACCAGGCGTTGATTTTATCAAAGCGATAGTAAAATGTTTTTGCTTCTTTCATAAGCCCTCCTTGTTATTATTTACAGTGTAACATTTAGAGCTTACTCTAAGTCAACAAAAAAATGGCGGGATTTTACTCCCGCCGATTTTTATTTCATTCATTCCGCGGCGACATATTCGTCAGGGAAGAGCCCCAGAGCATCTTTTTCGGTTAAATTAAGCGCATAGATGCAGCAGTTATCATTGTCATCATAATAACCGGGGAGCACGGCCTGCAATTTGAACCCGCATTTGTTATAGAATCTGCGGGTTGGCGCATATTGATCTTTACTGTCGGTTTTGACATAAATCTTTTTAGCGCCTTTTTTACGCAGTTTGGTAATCAACTTATTAATCAAATTGCGCCCTATACCCAGACCGCGGTATTCATTTAAGGTTGAGAGCCAATAAATTTCATAAGTTCCTTCTTTGGCATCGGGAACCTCACCGTAGCAGACATAGGCAACGGTTTTATCCATATAATCGGCAAATAAAAACTTATGCTCAGAATCTTTCTGATTAAGCAAATTTTCGGCAATTTCAACGTTGATTTGAACATCCTGCCGGTCAAAGAAGCCGGTCGAAGCGGCGATTTGACGAATGACCTCAGGATCGGTTTTTACCAGTTTGTTTCTAAAGGAAAGCATAATTACACCTCCTTCAGAACTGATAAGCCCTCACAAAAAACTGTATAAGAAGAATCAGTGGTTAAACATTTTGAATAATTATATTTTGACGAAGAGGACGTACATCGGTCTCCTTCATTACTGTTACCTGACGCGATAACCGGCGTTGCAGTACACATAAATACTCCATAGTTGTTAATCCGAATGCACAAAATACTTTGTACATTATTCAGTATATTATTGATTTTGCTTTTTGACAAGGGGGGATAAAAAGAAAACCGTCGGCCGGGATAATCGGGCGACGGTTTTAACTTAAAATACGCAAAGGCAAAAGCCTTGAGAACAGACTGCGGAAACAAAGTTCGGCAATCTCAAACTACGGCTGGAACGGGTTGTCATAGATGTCGTTTGCCGGATCGTGGGGACCTTCAACGCCGCAAAGCTTGCACATGCCCCAAGCGAAACCGCCGACAACTAACCCTGCTATCAAAAACATAATACTCGGGTTTTAAAAGTTAATAATCAGGTTAATAATCGCTCATTGAGGATTATTTAATCATCATTACCAAACAAATCAAGCAAAATCTGTCGATTAACCACCCGATTGCAAAATCAGGATTCTCCCGGACGGCGGCTGATGCTCCGGAAGGAACCGCAGGCTCGCGCCATCAGCAATTCCGGCTGACCGGAGGAAATATCGGTTTGTTCCATAATGATTTTAAAACCGTTTCGGCGGTAAAAATCAACGGCCGGCCGATTGGCAGCATAAACATGCAGCGAAGCTGCAGAACGCCGGCGGAGAATATAGTTCAGCAATTTGGTACCGATACGGCGGGAGCGAAATTTTTCATCAACAAACAAGGCTCCGATAAAATTTTCCGGCAGCAGACTGACAAAACCTTTAATCCGGTGCTTGTCAGCAAAGACATAAGTTTCCGCCTGCCGAGTCAGCATATCTTTCACCAAACCGGTATTTTCGTCCCAATAGCCGGGAGCAATAAACGGATGCGCCTGTTTGGTGCTGCGGAGCCACAGTTCCAAAACAGCCGGGATATCCGAGGGAATCAGGCGACGTATCATAAAAATCCGTTTCCAATAAAGTTGTAAGAGGTTTATTAATAGCGGCAAAGCGGTTAATTTTTTCTTGCCACGGATAAAAAAACCGCCTCCGAAGAGGCGGTGCGCTTAAATATCCAAATCATCAACGAACTTGGCGCGTTCGATAATGAATTTAAAGCGGGTTTCAGGGTTTTTACCCATCAAACGCTCGACCTGGCGGCGGGTTTCAAAACACTCTTCTTTGCCCTCCTCGGTATTTGGGGTCGGAATAACCACGCGCAGAAGGGTGCGTTTATTCTTGTCCATGGTGGTTTCCTTCAGCTGAAGCGCGCTCATTTCACCCAATCCTTTGAAACGGCTGATATCCGGACGGGTATTGCCTTTGACTTCCCGTTTGAGAATCCGGTCTTTGTCTTCATCGTCAATCGCATAAAAGTTTTTATTGCCGACAACGATTTTGTAAAGCGGCGGAGTAGCGATATAAAGATGTCCGTTTTCAATCAGTTTCGGCATCTGCTGATAGAAAAAGGTCATCAGCAGAGAAGCGATATGCGCACCGTCAACATCCGCATCGGTCATAATGATGATCTTTTCGTAACGGAGATTTTCTTCCTTATAATTATCTTTAATCCCGCAGCCCAGAGCTTCAATCATATCTTTGATTTCCTGGTTCTGGGTGATTTTATCCAGCGAAGCGCTGGCAACGTTCAAAATTTTGCCTCGCAGCGGGAGAATCGCCTGCGTAAAACGGTCGCGCCCCTGTTTGGCCGAGCCGCCGGCAGAATCGCCCTCGACGATAAAGATTTCCGTATTCTCCGCCGAAGCCTGCGAACAGTCGGCCAGCTTGCCGGGGAGACGCAGTTTTTTGGTCGGGGTTTTACGGTTTTGAATTTTTTCTTCTTTCTTCTTTTTGCGGCTTTCGGCGCGTTCAATCACATATTCCAGCAATGCGGTCGCATTTTCCTTATCGGAGCTCAGCCAGTGGTCAAAAGAATCTTTGACCGCCTGTTCGACCAAACGAATCGCCTTGACGGAGGTCAGCTTATCTTTCGTCTGTCCTTGAAACTGCGGGTCGCGGATAAAGACCGAGAGCATAATGCAGGCATCGCTCAACAGATCTTCGGCGGTAACGGAAGCGGCTTTTTTGACATTGGCCATTTCGCCGTATTCTTTCAGACTGCGAATCAATGCCGCGCGGAAACCCATCTCATGGGTGCCGCCTTCAGGGGTGATAACCGTGTTGCAGTAAGAATAACAAAAGCCGTTTTCATCTTCCGGCCAGGTAATCGACCATTCGACCCGTCCTTCGTCATTGGCCAAATCGGCATCGCCGGAAAACGGCATACGATTGACGGTCGCACGGGCACCAAGCTGATAATTTAAGAAATCAAGCAGACCGTTGGGATAGTGCAATTCGGCTTCCAGCGGCGTTTGCTCACCTTCGCTTAACACTTCCGGCGCACATTTCCAATTAATAAAAATACCCTTAAACAAAAAAGCTTTGGAACGGGCCATGCGGTAAACCCGGTTAGGGTTCAGCTGAGAATTGGAACCGAAAATCTCCGGATCAGGCAGAAAAGTAATCGAAGTGCCGCGACGGTTGGGCGCATTGCCGACCAACTCCAAAGCAGAAGTCGGTTTGCCCTTGGCATAAGTTTGGCGATAAAGCTTTTTATCGCGGGCGATTTCAACCACCAGAGAAGAAGACAGAGCATTGACGACCGACAGGCCGACACCGTGCAAACCGCCGGAAACCTTGTAAGCACCGCCGCCGAACTTGCCGCCGGAGTGCAACATGGTCAGAATGACTTCCAGCGCCGACATGTCGGGATACTTCGGATGTGGGTCAACCGGGATACCGCGGCCGTTATCGGTGATGGTGACGGAATAATCGGCATTCATCTTAACTTCGATACGGTTGGCATAGCCGGCAACGGCTTCATCCATGGAGTTATCCAGAATTTCGGCAACAAGATGGTGAAGTGCCTGAGCATCCGTTCCGCCAATATACATACCGGGGCGGGCACGAACGGCCTCAAGCCCTTCCAAGACCTGAATGTCCTGTGCCGAATAAGTTTCCTGTTTCGGTGCTGTGCTTTCAAATAAATCTGACATTTCTTACCTTTTAGCTAAAATTTATGCTGTAAAATAAGCTAAAACATCAAGATTTACAAGCCTTAAAAGCGAATCTGTCACAAAAATTTCTGGTTAAATAAATCTTTGACAAGAATCAGAAAGTCAATTATACGTTATTTCAATTAGCATATTATTCATTAAAATTACAATTATGGAAAAGTCAATTAACTACATCAAGAAGTATTATCTTGATTTTTGCAGCTGTTTTTTTGCGGTTTGGATTGTTGCTTCCGTACTCTATGCGTACCTTTTTGCCGAATTGCCTCACATTGAGAGAAACGCCCCTGTTCTGGGAACGATTTACGGCATTATGCTGGCACTCAACTCCCTGCTCGTTATCGGTATTATCGTCGTTAGAAATAAACATTGCCGAAAACTGACAGCCTGTCTGTCTGGTATTGTGATTTTGCTTTCCTGGTCAATGGTCTGGTGGGGATGGATCAGACAAGACAGCGGTTGGTTTTTAATTTCGGCATTTTTAACTGCCTTATCCGGTTTCTGTTTTTTCATATTGTGCTTACGCTGGAATGCCGTATTTGCGACAATACTCCCTTATTTTCCGCTGATTTGCCTGCTTTTTTTAATAAGGAAACATATAATCAGGCTTCAGAACGCCAAAGAAGCGGGCAAAACCTTATTGAAAATTCCGAGGTCATTCTCCGAGGAATCAGAGATAACTATATTTACACTAATGAATTCGGGATTGAGAAGATATGCCCCCAAGACACCTGCAACCTAAAACCGGGGATAAAAATCAGACGTACACTCTCTTCTAACGGAGATGTACGAATTAGCCCCATATAAAATAAGGAACCCCCGCGTTTTGCGTGAGGGTTCTTTTTTTATGCCTCCCAACGGAATTATCTGGCATAATCTTTGATTTAAAATAAAAAAAATGCTTGCAAATTAGGGAAACAGGGATTAAAAGAAGCATGGAATTAATGGTAATTCCAATGTTTTAACAATAACACACACGCAGACATGGCGGGGAATCGCCTGATTTTTCGCTCCGGTGTCTTTAAGTTTGAAGACCGATAAGTCTGCGGAGGTTTAACCGGAAAAAGGATATAAAATATGACTCTTCCTACATTTACACTGCGCCAGATGGTAGAAGCCGGCGTTCACTTCGGTCACCACGCCCGTCGTTGGAATCCGAGCATGGCTCCGTATATTTACGGCAAAAAAGACAACATTCACATTATTGACCTGCAGAAAACTTATCCGATGCTGTACACTGCTTTGAATGCAGCGCGCGAAGTTGCTGCCCAGGGCGGTAAAATTCTGTTTGTCGGCACCAAAAGACAAGCTCAGGATCTGATCAAGGAAAATGCCGAACGCTGCGGCCAGTATTATGTAAATCACCGTTGGTTAGGCGGTATGCTGACTAACTGGAAAACCGTTTACAAATCAATTTCCCGTCTCGTTAAACTGAATGAGATGTTTGAGAAAAACGCATTTGACGGTTACACCAAAAAAGAAATGCAGAACATCAAAAAAGAACAGGAAAAATTAAATAAGGAACTGGGCGGTATCATGAACATGGGCGGCCAGCCGGATATGCTGTTCGTTATTGATACGCCGAAAGAAGATCTGGCCATTAAAGAAGCCAAAAAACTGGGTATCCCGGTTATCGGCATCTGCGATACCAACGCTAACCCCAATGAAGTTGACTTCCCGGTTCCGGGCAACGATGACGCTATCCGCGCTATTCAATTCTACTGCGAATTAGTGTCTTCCGCCGTTTTGGACGGTATGCAGGCTGAAATTGCAGCTCAGGGCGTTAAAGTCGAAGAAGCTGTTGAAAATATTGAAGCCAAACCGGCTAAAAAAAGAACTGCCAAAAAAGCTAAAGAGGAAGTTGAAGCCGTAGCCGAATAATTTTTTTAGCTTAGCTTCAAACAAACTTTCGCGGCGGTACTTTATTCGTAAAGATATCGCCGCATTGGTTTAAAAATTTCACAAGAGGAAAAATTAAATGACAAATATTACTGCCGCTATGGTCAAAGAACTGAGAGAAACAACAAGCGCCGGCATGCTGGACTGCAAAAAAGCCCTGACCGAAACTAACGGGGATATGGAACAGGCCATTGACTGGCTGCGTAAAAAAGGTTTGGCCAGCGCAGCTAAAAAAGCCAGCCGTATCGCTGCCGAAGGCTTGGTTGCCGTTGCGGTTGACGGAAACAAGGGCGCGGTTGTCGAAGTAAACTCCGAAACCGACTTTGTTGCCAAAAACGAAATCTTTCAGGAATATGTTGAAGATGCCGCTCAGGTTGCTTTGATGTATAAAGGCGAAGTCTGCGACATGAAAACTTTCCAGTGCCCGAAAGTTCACAAGTCTTTTGAAGAACGTCTGACCGACATGATTGCCAAAATCGGTGAAAATATGAATCTGCGCCGCGCTAAAATGATTGAAGTCAAAGACGGCGTCGTTGCATCTTATATTCACAATGCGGCTCGTCCGAATGTCGGCAAAATCGGTGTTCTGGTTGCGTTGGAATCAACCGGCGACAAAACCAAACTGGCCGAACTGGGCAAACATATTGCCATGCATGTTGCCGCTTCTGCTCCGCAATTTCTGGATATTGCCAGTGTTGATCCGGCAGCGGTTGAACATGAAAAATCAATCTTTGCCGAACAGGCCAAAGCTTCAGGCAAACCGGCAAACATCATTGAAAAAATGGTTGAAGGCCGTGTTAAAAAATATTATGACGAAGTTGTTCTGGAAGAACAGGCTTATATTATGGATCCGGACAAGAAAGTTAAAGACGTTATTGCCGCAGCAGCCAAAGAGCTTGGCACAGACATCAAACTGAAAGAATTTGTCTGCTTCCGTTTGGGTGAAGGCCTGCAGAAAAAAGAAGAAGATTTTGCCGCCGAGGTTGCTGCTCAGCTGAGCAAATAATCTTTGTAATTGCTAAAAAAACCGTCCGGAAGGGCGGTTTTTTTTGTTTATTAAATATCTAAACCCCGGATTGCCGGGGTTTGAGGATTAAAAATCAGGCGACGGATTTAAACAGGTCTTTAATCCGGTCAAGAAAACCTTTGGATTCCGGCTGGCAGCTATCGTCTTTGCTGATGGCGCGGAATTCTTCCAGCAGTTCCTTTTGGCGGGCTGACAGATTAACCGGCGTCTCAACCCGGAATTTGACAAACAAATCGCCGCGGCGTTTGGAGCGCAGGATTGTCATTCCTTCGTCCTGAATTTTAATCTGCTGGTCAGACTGGGTACCGGCTTTGATTTCAAGTTCGATTTTTTCACCGTCGATACTCGGAATCTCTATTTTTCCGCCCAGGGCGGCACAAGCCATAGAAACCGGAACCCGGGTATAAAGATTGGCTCCTTCGCGGCTGTAGAGTTTATGCGGTTTTACGGTAATAAAGACATACAAATCGCCGTTTTGTCCGCCATGAAGCCCCGGCTCTCCCTCCCCGGCAATCCGCATCCGGGTATCACTTTCCACGCCGGCGGGAATTTTGATTTTCAAAACCTTTTCTTTATGCAGGACACCCTCGCCGCCGCATTTTTTGCATTTGTCTTTAACTATCCGACCGCGGCCTTTGCAATTCGGGCAGGTCTGTTCAACAATAAAAAAGCCGCCCTGGCGCATCTGCACTTTGCCATGGCCGTGGCAAGTCGGGCATCCCGGCGGTTCTTTGCCGTCTGCCGTACCGAAACCGCGGCAGTCTTCGCAAACAACCGACGAAGGGATGGAAATCTCTTTTTCGACGCCGCTGAAAGCTTCTTCCAGCGTGATTTCCAGATTATAGCGGACATCCGCCCCGTGCCGGGCATAAGACCCACTGCTGCCGCGCTGCTGACCGCCGCCCATAAATTCGGAAAAAATATCAGAGAAAATATCGGAGAAACCGCCGCTGCCGAAATTAAACTCAAAGCCGCCGAACGGATTGCCGCCGCCCATGCCGGAGGCAAAAGCCTGATGCCCGTACCGGTCATAAGCCGCACGTTTCTGCTCGTCTTTCAAAACATCATAAGCTTCATTAATTTCCTTGAATTTGGCTTCAGCTTCCTTATTGCCCGGGTTCCGGTCAGGATGATATTTCATGGCCAGGCGGCGATATGATTTTTTAATTTCATCGCCGTTGGCGTCACGGCTGACTTCCAGTAATTCGTAATAGTCTTTTTCGGTCATTTTTCTTCTGCCGTTTTTTTGTGAACGTAATGTTTTTTACTTATTTAGAGGCTTTATAAAGAAAAAGCAAGCCTTTGACAAGCCAGTAAATAAAAATTAAACATTTTTCCCTACAATTACAATATGTTTCACCTGTTTTAGACAAAATTATATTGCAAAGAGACAAAAAATGTGTTATTTTTTTATAAAATAACCTTTCGGGAGAAAAATGATGGCTGAGAACAAAACATCCAAGAACATGGAAATATTTGCCAAATATCTGGAAGACAATCAGGAGGTTGCTCAGAGATATGCGGCAATGACCCCGGCAGAAAAGAAAGAATTTGAAGAAAACTTTTTTAAACAGGCACGCGTTGAACGCTTAAATCAGCTTAACCGCGGACGCAATTCCGACGAATGGCAGCTGACGCTTGACAATATCAACATGAACGTTTTGACGGCCATGAACAAAGCACCGGCCAATCTGGCAAAAATGCCGCCGCAGAAACGCCGGGACACCATAGATACGATTTTAGACAGCTTTACTCCCGAAGAAAACAGCCAGTTTCTCACGCTCAGCAATCAGGCCAAAAAACAGCTTTTGGAAAACTTTCCGCCCAAAAAACTGGTTGCCACGGCACAAAAACTGGAAGAACTTATCAGCCAGACCGATAATGCCGCTACCAAGCAGGCTCTGACTTCTCAATTTAATATGGTCAATGAAGAAATTGCTCTGACCATCAATGAAATAGCTTCAGGCAAAATCGTTATAGACCAGACCAACATTGCCGACGTTTATGACGGTGTCAATCTCATGCTTGATTATGCCGATAAAAAGGCACCCAACGGCCAGCCGACACCTTTTACCGCCGGAATCCGCAGAGATATTCTGGAACCGCAGATCGCCATTTATGACGAGGCTCACGGCCTGAAAGACTTAACACCGGCAGATTTGGCCAAAGTCGAGCTGCATTACAAAAAAGCATCAAAAATGGCGGATAAACTGCCGTTAGACCCCAATATCGCCACCGTATTGGGCAATTTGGAGTTTATGGATGCCGACGGCAAACCGGAAAAAGACCAAAAAGCTCAGCAGGCTCTGCTGGTTGAAACAATCAAAGCCGAAGCCGCCCGTAATTTGGCGGGCAGCAAAGCCGACATCACCGAAGACATGGTCAGCGCCGAAGTTGCCAAAGTGGCCGCCACGCGCATCGGTGCCTTGGTTATGGGCAGCGAATTTGCCATGGCGCAAAATCAGGCTCAGGCACAGGCTGCGTTAACCGGACTGCTGAACGGTCAGAAATATCAGGTTTCCAATAGCGGTTTTGTCGGCTATAACGCCGAATACACCAACAGCTCAATGGGCTATATGGACCGTTTGGCTAAGAAAATCGGCAATACCGCTCCGGTTTTGGGACAGATGTACAAACGGGTGAAAAAATTTGACAAGGCCTGTATCGAGCGTTTTGACCCGGCCTATTCCCAGACGAAAAAATTAACCAAAGTTATGCGCAACAACTGTTTGCGCTCGGCACCGATGGCAGCGCTGGGTATGACGCTGACCCATGTTCAGCCTTACGGCGCCATGGTGATGGCCGGCGTTTGTGCCGGCTATGCGGCAGTCCGCCTGATCAAAAGTTACAGAAAAGCCAGCAAAGAGGCTAAAGCCCGGGGTGAAAAATTCGGCTTTATGGGCTTTATGAAGAAACACGGCATCGACGTTGCCATTACCGCCATTTCCGCAACCGGAACTGCTTTGGGTATGCCTTGGCTGGGCAAAGCGGCGATGGGACTGAATGCCGGACGCACCGCCGTGAAAACCTTTATGGAAAAGCGCAAGGAAGGCGACAAATTCTGGAAAGCGGCCGGGAAAGCCGCCGCGGCCGCTTCGGTAACGGCTTTTCTCCCGCGGTTACGACTTACGCCGCCGCCTCGATTACCAGCCACGCTTTGCAGGCGACCGGGTTCGGTTCTTGGCTGGATAACCAGTTCGGCCGCACTATTGAAACCGGCGAATGGGTACAGGATAAGGAAGCGCATAAATCTTTCAGTTACAGCGAGAAAGACATTCAAAGTGCCGAAAAATTCAACGAAACGCCCAGCCGCCATTTTGAATATGTCGGCAAAGGACATACCGTTGCCGATTACAACAATCCGGACAATTACGAAAACCGTGCCTGGTACAGCGAAGAACAGCATGAAGCGGCAACCCGTTCTATCCGAGAGCAAATGACCAAACAGGGCTGGGAAGAAGGCAGCGAAGAAGTTATGCTGAAAAAACTGGCTTCTTTCACCCGTGAATATGCCAATCCGGATCATCCGCTCAATGACGGTTCGGGACGCACGGTAGGCGAGGCCTTTACCTGCAAGGACGGCAACTATTCGGTTAATCCGCAGCAGCTGCTGGACAAAGTTCTGGCCGGCGAGCCGATGAACGCCACCGACGGCCGCCTGCTGCATAATCTGCAATTTGCCTCCAGCCCGCAGGGGCATGCCCTGGTTGACGTCGGAATTAAACCGGAAGAGCTTTATTCTTACGATACCGGCAAACCGCACGGCGTCATTATTGACGAAAAAGCCGGCAGCGGCCATTGGGAAACCAAAGAAGTGACCATTCCTGCCGAACCGGGCGTGTTTGTTCCGGCTATTCCTTATGACGAACAGTATCAGGCGCAGATGCTGAAACTGAACGAACGCGTCGGCGCCCGCGGCCATTTCTGGGCAACGGTGAACAAAGTAATTGTTCCGCCGCAGGATAAACTTCCTTCTCAGGGTAAAGTTCCGGGCGGAACCGATTTGCCGCCGCAAGATAAAACACCGGGTCGGACCGTACCGCCGCAGCAAGGTCAGGTTTCGCCGACGACATCTCTTGGCGAGCGTCTCGGCAACGGCATTTATGAACCGGTTATCGACGGTGTCAATCCGGAAGCATCCAAAGATGCCCTGGCGGTCGAATTCGGGCCGAACTACGAAAACAAGCCCGGCAAAAAACCGGTTAAAGGCATTTTCTCAAAAATGATCGAACGCTTTAAAGGCGGACACAACAAATAAAGAAAAAACCGGAGGTTCTGTCTCCGGTTTTTTTTGCGTTTTAACCAAACATAAACTACAATGGCCTTATATTAAAAAAATAATCTGTTTTTTAATAAAGGGTATGGCATGCTGAGCTTAAAACATCTTCCGGTCAGTTCTTTTAATGAAAATCTGGCTTATCTGCACAAAGACTGTGTCGCTTACAAAGTGGATGACATCAATGCCCTGACAAAAATAGAAATTCACGGAGGGGTTAAAACCGTTTATGCCTTTTTGCAGGTGGTTGACGACGCCAAGCTGGTCAAACCGACCGAGATTGCCCTGAATAACGAGGCTTTTGAACAAATCAACCTGCCGGAGGGTGCCAATATCTCCATTTCGCTGTCAACTCCGCCGCCGAGCCTGGCCTCGGTCAAACGTAAAATTGCCGGCAATATTTTAAGCTCCGGCGAATACAGTTCAATCATCAACGATATTACCGCACGGCGCTATTCCAATATGGATATTGCTTCTTTTCTGGTAGCCAGCGGCTCATTCATGAGTGCGCCGGAAGTTTTGGCTCTGACGGAAGCTCTGGTCGGCGACAACGTCTTTCACTGGGACAATGAGGGAATTGTGGTTGACCACCATTGTCTGGGCGGAGTTCCCGGCAACAAAACCGATATTATCATTACGGCGATTGTCGGCGCTTACGGTCTGCCGATGCCCAAAACATCCGCCCGTTCGCTGACCTCCTGTGCCGGCGTGGCCGACACGATGAGCGTGCTGGCCAACGTTGATCTGGACGACCGGACTTTTCGCAGCCTGGTGAAAGAAAACCGGGCGGCAATCGCCTGTTACGACGGATTGAACATCGCCGAAGCCAGCAAGCTGATTTCTTCGGTTGAGCGGCAAATCGGCCTGATTCAGCAGGAGCATATCGCTTCCTCGATTTTGGCAATCAAGCTGGCAGCCGGTGTGACCCACCTGCTGATTGACATTCCGGTCGGCCCGAAATCACGCATTAAGAGCACCAATGAAGCCATGCGCCTGCGGAAACTGATTGAATATGTGGGCGATATGCTGTCAATGGAAATTGACGTGGTGATTACCGACGGCAGCGAGCCGATCGGCAACGGCGTCGGGGCGGTGCTGGAAGCGCGGGACGTAATGAAAGTTCTGCGCAACAAAGAAGACGCGCCGCAGGATTTGCTGGAAAAATCTCTTTTTCTGGCCGGGCGCCTGCTGGAATTTGACCCTAAACTGCGCGGCGGACAAGGATATCACGTTGCCAAAGAGATTCTGACTTCCGGCCGTGCGCTGGAAGTGATGAACCGGATTATTCATGCTCAAGGAAAAGCTCCGCAGCCGCAGCTCGGACATCTGACCCGGGACATCATCTCCAACGTAAGCGGCGTGGTGGAAGCAATTGACAATTCCCGCATCAACAAAATCGGCGTTTGGGCCGGTGCCGGGCAATATCCGGGGGCCGGGCTGGATTTGCTCAAAAAAGTGGGCGATCCGGTGGAACAGGGTGAAACCCTTTACCGCATTCATTCCTGCAACTCAACCGATTTTGCTTTTGCCAACTCGGTAGTGGACGGTTATACCGGTTACGAAATTTCCGGCCGGCAGAGCAATTATTAAGCTCTTTTTCCGAGGGTAAAAATTTTTCAAAAAAGTTATTTCAAGTCTTGCTTATGTGAAGACGGCTTCCTATATAAGTTGTTAGAAAGATTTTGAGAAAGTTTTTTATACAACAATAAGGATGAAAAATATGAGCAATAAAGTAATTGGTATTGACTTAGGTACGACCAACTCCTGCTTTGCAGTGATGGAAGGCGGCGAAGCCAAGGTTCTTGAAAACTCTGAAGGCGCCCGCACCACGCCGTCCATGGTCGCGTTTACCGATACCGAACGTTTGGTCGGCTTTCCGGCAAAACGTCAGGCTGTTACCAACCCGGAAAACACCCTGTTTGCAATTAAGCGTTTGATCGGCCGCCGGTTTAATTCTCCCGAAGTCGAAAAAGACAAGAAGCTTGTTCCGTTTAAAATCGTTGAAGGCGACAACGGCGATGCCTGGGTTGAAGTCAAAGGCCAGAAATATGCTCCGTCACAGATTTCCGCAATCGTTCTGCAGAAAATCAAAGAATATGCCGAAAGTTATTTAGGCGAAAAGATTGAAAAAGCCGTTATTACCGTTCCGGCTTATTTTAACGACTCTCAGCGTCAGGCCACCAAAGACGCCGGTAAAATTGCCGGTCTTGATGTTCTGCGTATCATCAACGAACCGACGGCGGCAGCTTTGGCTTACGGCATGGATAAAAAAGCCAACGGAACAATTGCCGTTTATGACTTGGGCGGCGGTACGTTCGATATTTCCATTTTGGAAATCGGCGACGGCGTGTTTGAAGTTAAATCTACCAACGGCGATACTTTCCTCGGCGGTGAAGACTTTGACCAGCGCCTGGTCAGCTATCTGACAGACGAATTCAAGAAAGAATCCGGCATTGATTTGAAAAATGACCGCCTGGCTTTGCAACGTCTGAAAGAAGCTGCCGAAAAAGCCAAGATTGAACTTTCTTCAACCACCCAGACCGAAATCAACCTGCCGTTCATTACCGCAGACGCAACCGGGCCGAAACACCTGAACATCAAACTGACCCGCGCAAAATTAGAATCTTTGGTTGAAGACCTGATTGACCGCACGGTTGCCCCCTGCCAGAAAGCTTTGGCCGATGCCGGACTGAAAGCCAACGAAATCAGCGAAGTTATTCTGGTCGGCGGTATGACCCGTATGCCGAAAGTTCAGGAAAAAGTTAAGGAAATCTTCGGCAAAGAGCCGCATAAAGGCGTTAACCCGGATGAGGTTGTTGCCGTCGGCGCGGCTATTCAGGGCGGCGTATTGATGGGTGATGTCAAAGACGTTCTGCTGCTGGACGTTACCCCGTTGTCTTTGGGTATTGAAACTCTGGGCGGCGTGTGCACCAAGATCATCGACCGCAATACCACCATCCCCACCCACAAGAGTCAGGTGTTCTCCACCGCTGCAGACAACCAGCCCTCTGTTGAGGTCAACGTTCTGCAGGGCGAGCGTGAGTTCGCACGCGACAACAAGAGCCTGGGTGTCTTCCATCTGGACGGCATCGCTCCGGCTCCCCGTGGTGTGCCTCAGATCGAAGTTACCTTCGATATCGATGCAAACGGCATCGTGAAGGTCAGCGCAAAGGATCTGGGCACCGGCAAGGAGCAGAACATCACCATTACCGCTTCCACCAACATGTCCAAGGAGGACATCGACAAGGCTGTGAAGGAAGCTGAGCAGTTTGCTGCCGACGATAAGAAGA
>OGPY01000528.1_pt1 | contig 34725 bp, 52 predicted proteins | sample 1553121 | NCBI WGS metagenome assembly OGPY01 (sample SAMEA2580004, study PRJEB22360) | human gut metagenome
GCTGCCATAAGCAGGTTAGTAGCTTGACTTCCAACTGCATTTGCTATTGTTGGTAATACAGTAGATTTATCTGTTAAACCGGATAAATGTTGATAATTATCATTTATTCTAGCCCCAACATCATCAGAACGTTCCTGCCAGAATTCAGCATTGTTTTTACCGAAGTCTGCAAGCGGCTTTATACCTGTTTTATCTCCAGCAAGTGCCAGAGCGTCATTCAATCCTGCGCCAAAATCATAATAAGATTTTTTCGCAGCTCTGCCAAAAGTCACTCCAGTTTCCGGCAATGAAGCAATAAAAGGATGGCTTTCTGCAAAAGTTGGCTTTTGTTCTGCCGGCTGCTCTGCTAATAAATCATCATATAACCCTGAACCGGATTTTTTCTGCTGTGTATTTTTTTGTATAATTTTTTGAGGTGCTGCCTGCGGCTGCTCCTCTAATATATCATCATATAGTCCCATTTATAATTCCTATAATTTTATATGTTTCATTGGGTCAACCCCGTACTTATTTATAAACCTTGCTTTTGCTTCTGGCACTTTGTCCGCATAGTCTGGATTGGTTAAAATTCTGCTAAATCCTGCCAAATCTTCTGACCATTCCGGATTATCCTGTGGCTTTTTTGTTCCGGTTTTTGCACTTGTCTTATTGGCTTTTATTATTGCAGCATTGGCTTTTTTAGAATCATTTATAATTTTTTGCTCTTTGTATTTTTCATCTATGTTTGTTTTTCTTTCGGCATTCTCCGCCATTCTTGCTCTATATTCAGCCATATTGTCGTAATAGATTTTTTTAAGCTCGTTTTCCCACTGTTTATATTTTGGAGTCATTAAAGCATTCATACTTGAACTGTCGATATTTCCAAATACTCCGGTATCAACATCTACACCGTTTTCTTTCAGTACCTGTTGATAAATATTGTTCATTGTGCGCTGATTTGCAAACTTATATCCTTGTCCAACACCGTAAAGCGGATTTCCTGTTAGTGCTGTTGAAATGCCACCGGCAATAAGTCCCTGTACTGTAGGATTATTTAAAGCCCTTACAATTGTTCCGGCACCCTCGCCCAGCCTTGTCATTTTTGATTTATTCTCCTGCGGTGCTATATATTTATCCCCATTCCAAAAACCAGCATATTTTGCATTATTACCTGTTGCATACATGCTTTCGTTACTGAATGTTTCGTGGTTTGGTTTTTTATATTTATCGGTGAAGTGTTCTCCTGCGCTTCCATTCGCTAAATTAGTATTATTTAATACCTCATTTTTCCAATATCCCTGCATGTCGTAGTCATTAAAGTTGTCATTAGGGTTAATAACACCTTTGAGCTTCATATCGGCGACCCACTTATTGAATTGTTGTTGCTCCGGAGTGGTTAGTTTTGTTGTATAATCATTAGGATTTATAGCTTTTTTAAATTGTTCTAAATCACCTCTTGCAATAGTGTTTGCCAACAAATTTTCAGGAGAAAAAGCTGTTGTGCGATTCTCTTGATATCCTCTTGCCAAATCACTCATGCCAGAAGCAAATTTCGCTAAGATAGAATTTTTTGCATTTTCTACTATTTGTCCGGTTTGCGGTGGTGCTTGCATTGCTTGATTTTGCTGTGGCAGGGTTATTCTCTGACCTTCGGCAGCACCTTTGTTATATTCGTCAATATAAGAAGCCATATCTTTATTGCCGAGATTATACCCGTTCAGTGCTGAATTTACAGTATGGTCGTCCCAGCCATTGTTCCGTAATGATTGCGCGAAGGCTTCTTTTGTGGTCGGGAAACCTGAAATATTGCCGTTTATATCCTGTATTTGTGCCGCACCGCCCGTTGGTACACCTTGCGATAACGCTTGCTGCGCCTGTTCTTGTAATGCTAATGTATTCTGTTGAGTTTGGTTGAGCGCTGTTTCTGCTTCTTGATTAACTATTTGATTAGTTTGATTTAATAGAGCTTCTCCACTCTTTTTTGCCCTTTTTCGGTTTGTCCCTTGCGCTGCCATAATACCGAGTGCAACTAATGCTCCTATCGGGCCGGCTGCGGCTGCCCCACCAGCAGCGCTTCCACCTGCGGCGGCTCCTCCTGCTGTGGCACCACCTGCCGCTGCTCCTGTTCCGGCTGCGGTTGCCCCACGTCCTGCCCCTGTAGCTACTCCCGTTGCCGCTCCAGCACCTGCCGCTGTACTTGCACCTGCTGCCGTACCTACTCCGGTTAAAGAACCCCCAAATGCTGTTAATCCGTTTCCAAGCGCTCCGGCGAGTCCGGTTTTTCCGGCAAGATATTCTCCTGCTTTTGTTGCGGCATTACCGAGTGCGTTATTTGCAACACCCTTAAAATATGTTTGAGGTGCATTTAATGTATTCGTTACTGCATTTGCTCCGTTAGATAAATTGCCGCCTAAGTTAGCCATACTTCCGCCGAACTTTTGCGCCATAGCATTGTCAACATTATTTTTAACAGCATTTCCTACGGCTGAAAGGTTACTGCCTAATGAGTTTACATCAGAAGCTAATCCTTTTATTTGGGCAATTCCATTCCCCTGTCGTTCTCTTGCTTGTTCTTCGGCGATTTGTCTTAAATATTCTTGATAATATATATTATTGCTATTCATATTGCCCCCTACATTCCATAAGAACTACTGCTTGATGAGCCTGAACTTTTCTTATCCGCATTACCTGAACTTGTATTAAGAGATTGAGCTTGATTGCCGGAAACGACATTGTAGCCCTGAAATGCTAAATTCATAAGAGTATTTATCATACTTGCGGTATTGTTCTGGCTATTAGTTAAAAGGTTAGCGGTATAGTCACTAATTGCATCATTTTGCTGCTTAGCAAGATTGTTATATAAATCAGTTGCCTGCGAAGAACGTATCATATTCCTCTGTGCGAGAGGTGCAATGATATTATTCTCAAGAGATTTTCTCGTTTCGTCGTTCAATGTTTTTGTATAAGCATTTAGCTGAGCTTGATTTGTTGCCGTATCTATACTCGGATTAAGATATTCATTTAATAACTGGTCGATATTGTTGTTTGTAAAATTATAAACTTTAGACAGTGCCGTATTTGGCTGCAATGTCGTTGTTGTACCGCTATCATTTGTCGTTGATTTTACATAAGGATTAGTGGTTGTAGTTGTTTTGTAAGTCGTACTTGATTCGGAACTTGATTTCGATTTAGAACCGCCGCCCATATTATCTACCTTTCATATTTATATAAATTATTACCAACTTTTTTAAATCCGCACCGGAAAAGACATAAAATCGCTGTTTTATGCTGCGTTTCGGCATAAATATCACAATTAAACCAATCAAAAGACTTTTTTAGACATTCCAGATTTAATTTATGTGTACCCCGATAAGCAAACGCATTGACAAATAACTTATCATCACGCATATAGTAATAAATACAGCCGATATGTCTGTTATCATCAAAGAATGAATAGAAGAATGTATTGTTTACGATATCTCTGAAACACTGATTATCATTTATCAGCTTTGCATATTTCCGGTACAGTTTTTTACATTCTTTATAATTAAAATTCTTATCTGTCGGTATGCGTACAGTTATCATTTATACTTGTTTTACCTTTATTTTGCTGAATTCCATATTTTTTATTGCGAAATTCTCTGTCAATTTCGTAGTATAAATGCAGATTTCAAGAATTTTGAAGGTTGCATTAGGAAACTTTCCTACTGCATTGGTTGCCTTTGAAGCCCAGTAATTTATTCCCCACAAACCAACACCCCAAATTAAGAAATTCTTAACCTTTGATTTAATATATTTAATTTTCGGTTTTTTAAAAGTATTGTAATTTTTTATGTATTTAACATAAAAGTTATTGGAATAAGGTAAATCAAAAGAAACACGAGGCGGAAAAACTAGAACTTTTAGCGTGTTATCTGCTCCGAGATTGAGCGGCGAACAGTTGTAATATTGTTCTATATACTCACCGTTAAAAGTATTTGAGTTGTATTCTTCTAAGATATTTCCGTCATTTCCGGCAGAATACAAAACACCGTCTATAACCCTGATAGCATTGATTTTTTGAGATTTTCTCTTAACCCATTCACCTTTTAAGTAGTCATAAATCAGTATTGTGGAATAATTCTCATCTGCTGTCGGCAATATCCACCATATCTCGTTGCGTTCGGATAAAAATACTGATAGCGCTTGTATATTATCAGCTTTATTTATATCAATTTTCAGTAATTCTTCCTGAATTTCTATTGCGACATTTTCTCCGAGAGTTTTTTCTCCGTTTATAACCTGTTTAAAAGAAAAAACCGATTTCTTTGTGTGATCATAAAAATATAAATCTGTATCGTGAAAAACTAATGCATTTACCCCAGCGCATCCCCCCGGGGATTCGTCACTTCTGGAAATAGTGCCGCTTGATACTGATAATAATTCTGAGCTATCTTCATAAAAAATTGCTAATGAATCAAGATAACAGTGAATAGCGGTGATATTTTTAAGTGTTTCAATATATCCGGCAGATGTTTCCCATTCCGCATCAGATGTAGAAAAATCATATATATCTGTATTCATTGAATACCAGAGTATATTTTTATTAAATATCCACAATCTGTTAGCGAAAAGAGCTGCACCTAAGCCTTTCACCTGCCGGCTATCTCTATCATATAAAACCATATCCTTAATTTCTGCAAGGTTATTACTATCATCTGTTTTTCCAATTTCAATAGTAAACATTTCTTCGCCATTAGTGAAGAAAAATAAATCCGACCAACCTTGCTGAACATCAAAGCCCTGAGATACTCCGGTGACGGATAGACCGCTTTTTTTGAGTTCTAATACATTAAGATTTTGATTATACCTGTAAAATTTACCCTGTGTTTCGGTTTCCGTATGCACAAAGAAGTATGTTTGTTCATTTTGAGTGCTTTCAAAAATATTGATTATCTTTTCACTGCCCTCAAGGGAATTGTTAATAGAAATATTCCCTTTCATTGTCCTGATACCAACACCGCCGTTAGTTCCGGTAAAATACAGTTCAATATTCTGCATATCCTGTGCGGTAATGGCATTTTCGTTAAACATTGCATTTTGCCGCCTGATTCCTGCAAATTTATTACATATAAGCTGTGTTACGGTACTCATTATTGGACAACCTTTTTCTTCCGCAATATGTTGTAAACTAACTTGTCACCGAGATACATTTTTATGATGAGTTTATCCTGAAGGTATACGGATTTCCCTGATGTCAAATTCTGCTCGCCGAGAAATAATGCGCTTTGGATTTCATTACTCATCATTAAGCCCCCATATACCCGTACCCCACAAACTCGTTCCCCAGATTAAGAAATGAGAATAAATAATGTATAAGGTATTGTTATCTTTTTTTTTTAACTCGTTATATGCTTCTTGCGTAATAGACTGAACTTTTATCGTATCATTTTCAGTTAAATATCCTGCATCATTTTCGAGTTCTGAAACTTTGGTTATTTTTCCGGCCACATCAGGATACAGTTTTTCAATTTCACTGATTGCTGTATTTTTGCTTTCTGTTATCTGACTTAATGCGCTTGATGCTGCCTGTGCAATCTGCGCACTTGCACTGCTTACATTTTGCTCGCTGGTTTGAGCACTTTCAGCATAACTTTTTGCAACATCCGCCCACTGTTTAGCCTGACTGTTTGATGTTTCAACTGCATTATTTGCAACGGTTTTTGTTGTGGCCTTAACTCTTATGTTGTTATTTGCGCTGTTAGCTTGCACCATTTATCAATCCCTCGACTTTCTTAGGATAAACTGTTATAGTGTTTCTTTCTCCGACTTGCTTATTGCCAATAACCAGAGTATCTTCCAAACCGGCTTGCGAGCATAATTTTACCCCGAAATAGTATGTTGCCGTATCTTCGGATTTTTTAACCGTTAATAAATCTGTTAATGAGCTCAAAAAAGACAATGTAACTGAACTTTTCAAACCGGCGTTTACTGAAATTTCATTACCTACTGGCTTACGGTTTTCATCCTGAATTGCAAGATAAACCGTATAATATTGGTCAGTTGGTAAGCCGGATATAACATATTCTCCGGTATCACCTTGTGTTAGTGTAATATCTCCGCTTTCTTCGTCAACAAAAAACATTTTTATCTCCAACCGATTCTTTTGTCGATTTCTGCGCCTTTGCAAAAATCAATCAAATTTTTATATGCCTTCTCGTATTGCTCCTTATACTGAGAATAGTTCTCATCAGATTCGGAAGCAATTAGATATGTCATTGTAAGCGGCATAAGCGCCATTTTGAATAAATCCTCATACTGCTCATCAATGTTAATATAGTCCGTTTCATCTTCAAGATTTGCTTTTGTTTCCCCGTCCTCATTACAAGCGGCATCAAAAGCAATATATTTAACTTCAATATCATACGCATCATCAGGTACGGGATATAAACAAATTTTATCGTACTGAATAAAGAATCTTTCCGGTTCTCCTTCTTTTTCCTCTAAAACTTCATAATCAGGTTCATAACCTAGAAAGTTTTTATTGTATTTTATCCCGTATACCTTACTTCCGCGTATAGTTTTTTGAACTATATTCCCGTTTGGTCTGCTGTATTCACTGACACCTTTTTTCGTTTTGAATTTATATTTTTTATATCTGAATGCAAATTTATAAGAACACCAGAGTGCGGACAATGCTTTTTGAATTGAAGTAGTGACAGAGGTTTCAAATTCTTCTTTGTCATCAACTTCGCTATCAAACATAGACCATGCCTGACCTGTAATCTCATTGTATAAATTCAAAAATGTTATAGTCATTATTCACCTTTACCGCTGCCGTCCTGCTGCTGCAATAAAGCGATTAAATCCGCTTTTTTAGCACTTTTTGCGTATTCAATTTTTAATTCATCAAGCTTTTCTTTCAACTGCGGTATGGTTAAATCTTCAAGAGTTTCAGTTTTTTCACCTTTACCGCTGCCGTCCTGCGGTTTTTCTACCACAACTTTACTGGCAACGGACTGAGTTTGCTCGGATTCCCTAACCGGTGGCACATAATCTTTGTCAATTACTTCAAAGTTGTACGGTTCTTCGGTTACTAATTTGTCGCAAACTTCTTTCGATAATTCAAAAATAAACCCAGTTATCTTATTTTTTACTTTATAAACTTTTTCCATTGTTTAATTCTCCTTTTATTTAGAAATGAGGGCGGTTAAGCCCCCATTTTTTATAACCCTGCTTTTTCGCCGACCGCATAAATATTGCCGGTAAAGCCTGTCGCAAAATCTATGTCTATTGAGCCGTCTGCATTTTCAAAACGAGCCATATCTCGAATTGGTGCTATAACAGTCGAGGAATTTTTAGTCAGCGCAATAGTTGCATCACCTAATGTTGCGTTCTGTTTTTCTCCTGCTTTAATAGTCAATGTCGAGTCGGATGTTGCAGTATTTTCAACAATGATTTTCATTGAATTATCTTTACAAGCAAATGCATTTTTGAGTTTTATTCCGTTTGCCTGTGTTACTGCTTGTTTTTCTACATTTACAGAGCCGACAGAATCAGTTGCATCATAAGTAAGATATTGAAGTGATATTTCATCTCTTGCCATTTTTATATTCTCCTTTTGTTAATTTTGTAATAATAAGCGGTTTAAGTTTAACTGCTAAACCGCAAAAGCAGTATATTGCATTATCTGCCTAATTCCATTATGAACCGATTGTAAAATCAGCTTTAAGTTTTGCCGTGCAAAGAAGGTAAGCAAGAGGGGCTTTAACCCCGAATACCCCTTTACCCCAGTAGTGAGTGTTAAATCCACCGACCGGTTTTCCACTTTCAAGCTTGAAATCATCCTGAATACCGCCGGCAAGAGTTCTGCCGGAACGACCGAATAAAGGATATACATTTCCACTTGCATCTTTGCAAATTTCATCATCAACAATGATGTGGAAGCCTAACAACTCGCCTTTATAGCCTTTCTTATAATTCTTAGCCATAACATCAGAATATTGCAGCAATTTTTGAGTAGATAAAAATGCTTCAATATTTGTATCAACAATAGCGAGCATATTACCTTCTGACCATGCTGTATGACCTTTGCCGTCACCCTTTTTAAGTTCAATCTTAGCTTTTGCAAAGATATCAAGAATATTATCTTTTGTTACTGTGATTGCTGCACCATTATTATCAATAACATGTCCAGCTCTCACATATTCTTCGCAACAAGCCTTGTTGATTTCACGATTGAATTGTTCTCTTGCATCTTCTGTATACTCACGGACAAGCTTGATTTTTTCCTCATTGGTTTTTGCATTTTCAATCATCCTAATTTTTTGTTCAGGAAGTTTGAAAAATACAGCTTTACCGTGATTGATTTTGACTTTCACGGTTGTTGTATCGGCGGTCTGGACATCTTTAATATCCAAATCTTCGCCAGTATAGTCTAACAATGTGATTAAATCGTGGAACTGAACATTAACTTCGTCACCAATTTTTACATTCTTTTTGAAATCTGGTGACATTAATTTTCCGGCGGATAATTCCTGCCAGATTTCTTTTCTAAAAGTATCAGAAAAGGTTGTTTTGATTAAAGTATCTATTGACATATTAAATTACTCCTATCTGTATTTTTGTAACTCTTTACGCATTTCTTCTTCGGACATTTCAAGAATATTCTTTTCTTGTACCTTTGGCTGCGTACTTCCACCGGTTAGTCCTGCTATTTCATCCGTTACTGCATCATTTTCCAATGCAATACTATTTTTAATACCTGCGGCTTTAACAACGGCTTCGCCGTATTGTTTCATTAAGGATACAAACTTGTCTGTATCTAAATCACACCCGTAGGCTCTGAATGCTTCGCCGTACAATGCTGCAAAGGCAGGATTTTTGAACTCCTCTGCATATTTTGCGACATTAACATCAAGATATTGTTTTGCAGATGAAAAAACTTGCTGCTCGAGGGCTTCGTTTTGTTTTTGACGAAGTTGTCCTTTGAAAATTTCTTCACTTGCTGCCACTTTTTTAATAACTTCCGTAGGGAAATCAGCTTCAATCAATTCAAGAGTTTCTGGGGAAGGATTTTTGCGATATTCTGCTAATAATTTAACCATTTCATCAGGATAGTCACATTCTTTGAGATATTGAGCATACTGATCTGCAACAAATTCTCCAACCTCTTTGTGATTTTCAAATTCCTCATAGGTTTCAAATCCAGCTTCTTTAGCAGTTTGCAAATTTTGAGCATTGATTTGCTCTTGCAGCTTGTCTGCTAATTCAGCTTTTTTTCTTAACTCACCGAGTTCATTTGACTGTTCACCGAGTTTCTTTTCAAGTTCGGTATATGATTTGTTAGCTGTTGCCAAATCATTAAACTTCCCTTGATATTCTTCCCCTTCTGCTCCGCTTCCGTTTTCAGGCTCTTGATTGTTTTCAACCTGAGAGTTATCGCCATTAGCTGGCGGCTCTTGTGTTTCAACATCATTGGAGTTGTCTGTAACTTCTTGCGTTTCGATTGTCGCTTCTGTTTCTGGTGGCATAATATTCTCCTCTACTTTTTAACCTTCTTTTCGTATTCATCTGCCCAACTATCGGTATGTTTAATAAGTTTAAGCATAGCTTTCAGTTCTACACCTTCTATATCGGATGTTGACAGACTTATAATTTTTTCTAATTGATACTGACGGATTTTATGATAGATTTCAGAAGTTGCTAAATCCGCTTTTTCTTTCAAAATTTCCAATTCATTCATTATGTAGTCCTATCTTTGAGGGTGACCCGTAGAATTATTTAGTCTTGCAGTTTTATCATTGTCACCCGACCAATTGTCCGTGCGTAGCACTATTCCTGTGGTTGTGCTTGCGGAATACTTGCATCGGGGATGACTGCTTGAGGCTGTTCATTTTGTGCATTTCCGCTGTTATTCGCTTTTTGTTGTGCGACAACCGCTTCCATTTGTTGAATAACCGGCGCTAACTGCGGATTATTCATCAAAGATTGCTGCACTTCCGGCGACATAACCTGCTCATTTTGTATGAATCTTTCAGGATTTTCTACATCTTTCTGTTCCATATACCAAGTAAAGATTTCCGGCATATTCAATGGCAGATAATTTGCGAACCTTTCAATTGCCTGTGCAATCATATCAGCTTTATTGCTTCTTTCGGTAGTTGCTGTTCTATCTGAATATGTGTAACGATATTCAGCCTGTCTGATTTTATCATCAACCGTAATAAATTCTTTTTTGTCGCCTTTAGTGATAAATATCTGTTCATCACCGGACTTGAAATCTGCTCTTAATTTTGCAACATCTTTAACATCTGCTACAATTCCGTACTGATTGATTGTATCAACAAGCATAGCGAGCCTTGTCAATTGACCTTGCGCTTTTGTTGAGATTTCTGTAGCTGTTTTTGATGTTTTTTCATCAGCACCGGCCATATTAGGGAATATACCGGAAGTTTCGGCCATTAAATCAGATAAAAAAGTAATATCGCTCAAGAATAAACTAACAGAAAATTCCATTTGTTTAATCTCTGACGGAGAAAGGTTATCGCCATATTCAATAATCTTCCCAGGATAAAGCTTTATTTCTTCCTCATCGAAAAATCCTGCTGGTGCATATATTGGCGGATTTTCCTGCAAAGATTGCATATCGCAAGTTCTGTTCATTAAATCTTCTTGCAGCTGTGCCAGAGGAAGTACACAATAAATAGGACTAATACCTCTGCCGGTTTCAGGGTCTGTTATAAAAGCTCCATAATTAAACGGATTAACAATCCTGTTATTTCTTTCAAATCTGACAACAAACTGTCTTGCAACTATAACAACATGCCAGTTCTTTAAAACAGTTCCGTCCGGAAGAGTGAAGTTTCCCCAGTGTTCCAATACCTCAACGGTTGCACCGTTAGAAATTTCATTTTCAAGGTCTTTATCAAGCTGTGAATCTGAACTTTCCGGCTTTTTTGCTGCTGCTCTTATTGCCTTAGCATCTTCTTTAGACACAGTGTAATACTTGTTGTTGATGATATCATCAGGCACTTTGTATGATTTATAAATTTTCGGACAATCGTCCCAATTATCTTTTTGAGAAACATCAAATACAAAATTAGCAGGATTGACCGGATAAACATACGGATTATCATAAATCAGCCTTTCATCAATAAAATGAAATTTTCCTTTTGCAAGCTCCGCGATAGCTTTCGGTTTGAGTAAATCTTCAGCGCCTATTCGCTTTCTGTATTCTTCGGATTTCTTTTTCCACGAACACATTGTAATAAATTCACCGTGAATAAGCGCATAGTCAAGCGACCTGTCACAAGTTTTTTGATATTCCATTTTCTCGAAACAATCAACAAGTGCTGCTTTCTGCTTGTTGCTGTCATTATCGCTTTCCTGATTTTCGCCCGATACATCAAACATTGAATTAATATTTGCGTAGACATTTTTCCATACAAATGCCTTTAGTACCTGATAGAACATAAAACACTTGCACATCCGGACTTTTGTTTTCCAGCTCTCGTATTTATCTTCGGGAGTGTCATTAAACCTGCCGACATTACTGTTTGGCAATTTATGTTCAGACTTTTTAAAGAAGATTTCACGGGTTAATTCATCAGCTTTATCCAGATTGGAACGCCTTTGAGAATTGAATGTGTCAAAATCCGAACTGATGCGTTTTGCAATTTCTGTTAAGTCCGCATCAGACAGTTTTTTTGTTTTGTTTTCTTTTTCAACAATATATTCAAAACTCATTAATCCAATCCTTTATGATTTGCCATATAATCAAAAATCATAATTTTTATAACATTATTTTCGGGAATTTTTAATGCACGGGCTAATCTGCTAATGTACTCTTGCATTTCAACCGGTATTCTTATAGTTTTTTTTACTTCATTTGACATTATTTACCCCTTATTTTTGTATCATTTTGACGCCATTTTTAAATATCATTCATATCAATGCCCGATATGATTTTTACCTCCGGTTCGACTTCTGCAACATCAGCGTTATCAATATTTAAAGACATTCTTTGTCCTTTTTGTGCTTTTTGAATAGCTCCCATTAAATAATCCAAATTCGCGGCGGTCGCACCTGTTCTCTTTTTCCCTGCGATTAAATCTCTCATATAGTTGTCAAGCAGTCTTGCTGCAACATCTAAACCTTTATCGTAGAGTTCTGTATGAAGCTCATTTGTTTTAACTTTTCGGTCAATTTCTTTATTTTTGTATTTTTCAAGTATTTGAGCTTCAACCTCTGCATCAATATCCTTTAAACATTCCTCTCTCTGCGCCGTCCACTTCTCGCGCATTGCACGGCTATTGATTGTGGAATACGGAACATTGTGTTTCTTCGCCAACTCTCGCATTGAGATATTGGTCGTGCAATATTCTGCCTTGAGCTTTGCCCAGTTCCTCTTCTTGTCGTATTTTGGTTTCCGTTTTTTCGCTGCCATTTAATCATTTTAACCTGTCAGTTTCGTTAACTTGCTTTCTGCACTTTTCTAAGTAGTCACAAATTACCTTCTTGTTATGGTTTTTGTTTCTGAATCTGCGAACATTAAAATCTATACCGATAATCTCATACCTGTCAAAGATTATAAAAACCAGACCTGATAAAAGCGCTATAGGTAATTCGCAAAATAAAAATCTTAATATTGCTCTTAACATAACACCTCAAAATAAATGTGGGAGCGCATACTCCCACCGACACATTCCAGACTTAAGGAGGTAAAAAATTCAGTTTTTCTGTTTTAGTAACTCTTTTGTACCGTTGAAGTCGACCGCATATCTGCGTATCTCAGTAACTTTTCCTTTACAGTTTTTGACTTCTACGTTATATCCGTACCGAAACCCCATATTACTCTGGCTGCCGTGACGGATTCTTCCGGCAATCATATCTTCTATGATATCGCCTTTATAGGTATTGAATAATTTGAGCGCTTTCTTGCGTTTTGCTTTTTCGTAGTGCCAAGAACCGTCCCAGTTCTTTTTACATACTTCCACTACCCACGCTCCGCAATGAGGACAAAAGCCACTTTCCATTCGTCTTTCCGAACAAGTACTATTGGAAGTTAAAATATAAACATCTTTCGGATTAAAATTTCCGCAACATTCCAAAATCTCTCTCCTATGGGCATAGTTATATTGTCCTCGAAATGCAATCTGTGTTTTCGGCTCTGGGGCTTACTGCACCTTAACATTCCACCATAACTATATTATAGCACATTTGTGACAAAAAGTCATAACTTTGTCATAAATTTACATCTATTTACATCTATCATTTGTAAAAACAACCCTTTTATTTAATTTACTTTTCTTTTATGTAGATAGTAGTATATTGCGATAATTCTTTTTTCTTTTGCTTCTTTTCTTTTTTCTTAAAAAACGGTTTAATCCTCGTTATCAGGCTCGATATAGGTTGTTTCCTCATCCATTTTAGTGAATAAGTCCTGCATTTCTTCACTCATTACTTGGCGATTTTTCTTTCTTTTCTCATATTCGGGGTCAGTTTCCATAAGTTTACGCAGCCAATCAGCCATTTTAATCTCCTATACTCATCGGAACAAAATCACCATAGGCATTATAGCCGTAATGAATTTGTTGTCCGCCAACAGACATTGGAACATAATCACCCATTGCATTATAGCCATATTGAATTCGTTGATTACCAAAAGATGTAGGAACATAATCTCCTACAGCATTATAACCGTAATCTATATCAACTGGTGACGGTGGTGGCATGCTATTTCCATTATTTGGCCCGAGAATATCATCATATAATCCGGCATATACTGGAGTAACACACAATGAAAGTAACGCCATTATAAAAAACTTTTTCATTAGTTCATTGTCCTTATAAGTCCTACAATTCTGCCGATTAGATGTATATCATTCATTGCTTCTTTTTCAATAAATCGTGTGGGGTAGATTTCTTTGTCCGGATTATCAGAAATTATTGCAATACTGTCAACATTTTGAACCAATCTTTTAACAAAAATTTTATCATCATAAAAAAAGATATAGATGTTGTTATCTCGTATTTGCGCTCCATTTAACATTTCAACTACCAATTTATCGTTGTTTTGAATAGCAGGAAGCATACTGTCACCATAAGCATTTACGACGGAATACTGTGATAATGGGAAATAATGCCTTATACACATACGGGGTATTTTTATTTTTTCTTTCACTTGTGAAAGTTCAAAAGTTCCGTTTCCGCAACTTGCCAGCACTTCGGGATAATAATCAACAGTAATCTCTCCGCTGTCATCGTGAATATCATCAATAAAGGTCTGGTTAAATAAATCAATATTGAAGTAATCGTTGATTTTTTTTATCTCATCTATAGAATAACTTGAGTCGCGCATAGCTCTTGCACCAATAGAATTAGTAGCTTTACCCAGAATTTTCCCTAGCTCACTTTGTGTAGGTTTATGGTTTGTTAAGTTTTGTAAAGTCTGCAAAAGTTCACTGTGTTTCATTTTTACCGCCTTATGTCATATGAATGTAGGAATTTTTATTTCAACATGCTTGACATTTTACCTACTATCTGCAATAATGTAATTACAAGGTGAACCAAACTATAGAAAAGGAACTGTAATGAGCAGACTTTACTTACAAGTAAGACTAACTCCTGAACAGGAAGAAATGAAACGATACCTTCAAGGTAAGGGCGTGAACATTTCTGACCGTATCAGGACATTCCTTGTTCAATTGTATGGTTTTGAGAAAAACAAGGAAGTTGTTAATAACAACTCCCCTAGTTAATTTCCACAGACATCTTAATACAAAATGCAATATTTTTCAACCCTAATGGGTTTAGTTGTCATACAAAAATTTACAAAAAGTAATAAATAGGAATAAACCAGAACAAATAAGAATAAATCGAAAGGCGGTAAAAATGGCAAAAACTTACAAAGATTATTCAAAAGAAGAAATCAAAGAACTTCTTAAACAACACTACAAAGCAGAAAATGTTGTTCAGCACAAAGATGATTATGATGATGAATTTCACATTTTAATCAAAAAAGGCGAAGACCTTTTTGAAAGCGAAACGGTAGAAGTTGTATCAGCTATGACAGCAATTAGAAATGAAGATGATTTTTCTGATTCACTTGACAGGCAATTCCTTTTTGATACGATTGAAGCCCTTTTGAATGGTGAAGAACTCTTGCAAATCGGAGCTTACGACAAATTAGCAGACGATTTATTTTGGAGGGAGTTCTAATGCACATAGAAACATCAGCAGATACTATAGTTCAACTTTTACTCAAAGGTGATTATTACGAAGAACTTTGTCCTAATGATGAAGACACTTGGTACAACTTAGAGGAAGTTATGGAGCGCCCTCTTATTCAAAGACTGATAAGTGCCGGCACACTTGAAATGATGAAAGCCGGAAAAATCGACTATATCGTTTGCAGGGGGAACTGGTAATGATTAAAGAACTTTTACAAAAGCACAGAGAAAAAATAAAAGCTAAAAAGCGTATGAGATACCAGCATATGCGCGCCGAAATTATCGGAGCAATACAGGCACAAGTTATAAATGAACAGAAATGCGCGGAGGTTAACATTCCGTTCTTCCTTGAAGTTCAGAGCAGATGTAATAAGTACGATTTAAAAACTGTCGGCGGAGTTTACCGAACATACGCACAGTTCTTAAAACAAGGGTTGGTAAGGGTAATCAATGTATGACCCGTTCCAATATTATAAAGCTGAATTAGATAGTGAATATCTAAAAGAATTTCAGGAAATTCAAACAACATCAGAATTTATAGAAGAACAAATGGTAAACGAATACGAAGAATCACAGAAAGGTGGTAAAGAATGGCAAACAATTTGGCGACGAAAGATGTAACACAGAACAGACACGAGTATATTGGCGGTTCGGATATCGCTGCAATTATGGGGATGTCTCGTTGGAAAACTCCGCTCAAATTATGGACTGAAAAAACTCAAAAACTTCCAGCGCCGGATTTATCCAATGTTGAAGCAGTGGAACTCGGAAGTGATTTAGAGGAATTTGTAGCACAGAAATTTTCACAGAAAACAGGCAAAGCCGTCAGACGCGCTCCTAAGGATTACTGGCATCCTGATTACTCGTATATGAGGGCGCATGTTGACAGACTTGTAACCGGAACTGATGAGTTATTGGAATGCAAAACTTGTACCATATTCAAAAAAGACGAGTGGGAAGGTGACGAAATTCCGCAGGAATATATCCTGCAAGTTATGTGGTACTTGGGTATCACCGGTCGTAAAGTCGGCCATATAGCAGTATTGATTGGTGGCCAATCATTCAAATACAAACAAATTGAATTTGATAAAGAATTGTTTGACCAAATGGTTGAAGCTGCAAAAGAGTTCTGGCAGCACGTAACTGATGATATTCCGCCGGCTATTATGCCTAATGATGACGAAACCTTAAAAGAACTTTACGACTCACATTCTGATTTTATGATTGAACTTTTTCCGGAAGATGAGCGGACAGCGGAAGCGACAATGGCATTTGAAGAAAAGGTTGCATACTTGCAAGAAGTCAAATCCCATATCAAAACATTGCAGGACGAACAAAAAGAAATCGAAACCGGTATTAAAGACATCATCAAAGACAATCTCGGTATCAAAACGCCGAAATATGTAGTTACTTGGAAATCACAAAATACTACAAAGTTTGATACAAAATCATTTAAAGAAACTCACTCTGATTTATACGAAAAATTCTCTACAATATCAAGCTATAGAGTAATGCGTATATCTAAAAACAAAGAAAGTGAGGTTGCATAATGGTACAAAATACAGCAGTAACAAAGTTAAAAGCTCAGGTTATTGAAAATAGACAAAAATCAAAACCCATTGAAGAATTGATAAATAAATCTTTGAAAGAATTAGGTAAAGCAGTTCCGAGCTGCATGTCAGCAGAAAGACTTGCAAGAATAGCTTTCACTACAATTAGACTCAACCCGAAGTTGGCAGATTGTACGCCGGAGAGTTTTCTCGGAGCATTGTTTCAATCAGCACAATTAGGCTTAGAGCCTAATGTTGAAGGACAGGCGTATATAATTCCTTATAAAAATTCTAAAAAGATTGTAGACCCTGAAACCGGTAAAACCAAACGGGTTAATGTCGATGAAGCACAATTCCAAATCGGATACAAAGGATATATTGAACTCTTTTACAGACACGGTGCTGCTGACTATATTGATATGCACACTGTTTATGAAAATGATTTGTTTGAATATTCCTACGGAACTGATTCTTATTTGAAACATTGTCCGGTATTAAAAGATAGGGGCGAACCTATCGCATATTATGCGGTCGCAAAACTCAAAAACGGCGGAAGTGTATTTAAAGTTATGGGTCGAGAGGAGTGTATTGAACACGGTAAAACTCATTCCAAATGCTATATATCAAAAGAATGGAGCGATGCCGCAAATGCGTATGTCCAATTAGAAAATCCGCATTTTGATAAGAACTCCCCGTGGGCAAAAGACCCGAATGCTATGTGTAAAAAAACTGTACTTATTCAGTTGGCAAAATTACTGCCTAAATCTGTTGAGCTTCAGAAAGCTCTCGCAATGGATAGCACAACAAAAACAAAAGTAGCAGCGGATATGTTTACTATCCCTGACACAACAAACTGGGAAGAATTACCGGAAAAACAACCGGCTAAACTTCCTAATAAAAAGAATGCCAAAACTGCCGTTTTACCGCCGGCAGAGGCAGGGGGGTAATCCCCTGCCATTCTTGGTAGTGCAAAGTGCAGGATAGGGTCATGACCTATTTGTTTGGTGCAAGTCCAAAGGCTACCGCCTATTTGCGAAGTGGCAAATCGGAAAGACGGTTGACAGCCGGACAGACGGCACAATAAAAGAGGAATTAAAAAATGAAATTCAAAATTAAAGTAAGAAATTGCTACACAAGTTGGGAAGAAGAATATGTGGAAAATATTTCAGAAAAAGATATAGATATATTCGCATCTGATTTAATAGCTAACTTCAATAGAACATTAAGACCAGGAGAAGAACCTAGAGAATATTTAGGCTACACGGTTCTTGATAATGCAATCAAGCACGAATGGGAAAAAGTTAACCCTTATACCCTGTTTGACAGAAATAAAAGGCAATATGACAAATTCAAATGCAAAAACTGTGGAGTTACGGGGAAAAGATACACTCTTGGCGGAGAAATAGTCCTTGACAGAGAGTACGGAGCAAAAAAATATCGATATTGCAACTGGAAAATAAGCAAAGAATAACAAGAAACCAAGCCCAAGTGATTTAGGGCATACGGATAAGTCACAAAACCTTTTGACCGCTAAGGCGAATAAGTTGGCAGTCGGGAACAGACCGGCAACTTAAAACAGAAAGAGGAAAAGTTTATGGGAGATTTGGTGGACAAGTTTATAAAAGAGAGAAAGGGGGCAGCTTATGCGGCGGAAGATTAAAGCCGCCTGAATATTTAGAAAATCCTGTTTCATCCACGGGTTGGCGATTTCCCTAAAATCGCCGCTTATGCAGGGTAGAGTAACGGTAACTCACTTGTTTCCCCGAATAAGAAATAGCAGGTTCGACTCCTGCCCCTGTAACAATATTTTAAAAGTAGAAGAAAGTGAGGTTATAATGAGCGACAATTCATTCCGATTAATAGGGCGTGTAGGCTGGTTAGAAACTAAATACACAGAAAATGGAACTTGTATTACAACTATTAATTTAGGTGTCAAAAAAAACAAAACTGATTACGAGAACTTTTTTATTAAGTTTTTAAATAGTGCAGAATCAAAAGTTAAAATTGCTGAAATCATAGCTGACAAAGTCAGAAAAGGTGATTATATCAGGGTAACTGGTTCATTAAGTATAGATAAATTTATTCCTAAAAATTCAACAGACGGTAAAAAGATTGAGAAATTATCTCTTATTGGTTGGGGCTATAAACCTGTTAGATTTGACGAAGAAAAAAGAACTTTTGTGGATGTAGATTAAAGCTAAAACATAACAGAAAAGGGTTGAATATGTCAAAAGAATATTTTTCACACGATATCGGAACATTGAATAACAGCAAAATTATCAAGATGATGGACGACTACGGATTTATGGGGTTCGGGTATTATTGGGCGATAGTTGAAGAAATCTACCGCGCGGACGGTGAATTTGATATGGCGGATATTTCCGTCATGTCAAAAAACACCGGTATTGATGAAAACGAGCTGACAACCTTTATCAACAAGTGTATTGATGATTATACCGAAAAAGGCAAGGGGTTATTTGTTATAGAAAATAATCTGTTGTCTTCCTTATCAGTAAAAAAACGACTTGATTTGCGAAAAAAACGCTCGGAAGCAAGAGCCGGAAAGAGTCCGGTTGAGGAAAGAATAGACCTTGAAGGGATAGAGTTTGTAAATCTGACAGAGGAACAGTACAACAAACTTTGTGATAAATACGGAAAAGATAATGCAGACAGGTGCATCTCTATTCTTGATAATTGGCTCGCGAGAAAAGGACAGACCGCGAAGCAGTATATCGGAAATAATCATTATGCTTTTTTCCGTTCTGACGGTTGGGTTGTGGGCAAAATGAAAGAAACAAACAAAGTAAACTGGGGTGTATAAGCGGTGGAATATCAGGACAAACTGAGAGAGTTGGGAATAACATTAACACACAACGGTAAACAAACATGTCCGCAGTGTTCCGCATCACGCAAGAACAAATCAGACCCTTGTTTGAGTGTAACATACACGGATACGGCGGTTTTGTACAAATGCCATAATTGCGAATGGTCAGGAGTTGTTTATTATCGTAATAAGTATGAGCAAAAGAAAAAATACAAACGACCTGAGCCGCCAAAGGTTGTAAAAGAACTTGCGCCGGTTTACAAGTATTTCCAAAAACGCGGTATATCACAACAAACAGTTGATAAGTACGGGATTTCACTCAATGAAAACAAAGAAATAGTAATACCGTATTACAAATACGGTGAACTTGTAAACATCAAATATCGTAAAAATCAGGGTAATGGTAAAAAATTTTTCAGACAGGAAGCAGAAACCGAAAAAACTTTGTACGGTATGGATTTTGTAAAAGAAACTGATACGCTTATATGGGTTGAAGGCGAAATGGATGTTCTTGCACTTGCAGAACAGGGTATATATTCAGTATCAATACCGCAGGGAGCAAGCGAAAACAAGCTGGAATGTATCGAAAATTGTTTTGAATTTATTGACCAATTTAAAACTCATATCATAGCAGTTGATAATGATATCCCTGGCGATAAGTTAAAACTAAATCTTCTAAACAGATTGGGCAGAGATAAATGCAAAACTGTCAACTGGAAACGCTACAAAGATGCAAACGAAGCTTTAATGGGCGGAGAGGATTTAAAACAGTTTATTAACTCTGCCGAAGATATTAACCCAGAGGGCATTCTAACATTTTTTGATGCATTTGATGAGATTTATAAATACAACTTCGAAAAAGACCGTGATTATTACGAAACCCCGTGGCGGAAATTCAACGAACTTGTAAGAATCCGTACTGGATATATGATGATTGTTTCGGGCTATCCTTCAAGAGGAAAATCTACTTTTGTTGATAATCTGCTCATACATCTTGCAAAAAAATATAATATGAGGCACTTGATAGCAAGTTTTGAAAGCGTTATCGCCGGACATTACAACTCGCTTGCAGAAATGTATAACGAAGATACTATCTATCACCTGATTCAGAATGAAAAGCTGCTTGATAGCGATACTTTTGGATTTATCGGAGAACATTTCTACAGATTTGATATAAACAAACAGTGGACGGTTGATGAGATTTGCGAACGGACAAAACTTGCAGTAAAAAAATACGGAGTAAGAACTCTTGTAATAGACCCGTACAACAGGCTTAACAACAATTATACAGATAGAGAAGATAAGTATATTGGCTCTATCTTGTCAAAACTTTCAATGCTGGCAAAGGAATTAGATATTCTTGTAATCTTTGTTGCGCACCCTAAAAAACCGGACGGGGAAAAAATGCCAAATATGTACAGTATATCTGGTTCGGGTGATTGGTATAATATGGCGGATTACGGAATTATTATTCACAGGGAGCGAAAAGAAGATGATACATTGAGCAATATGCCTACGATTTTTGTACAAAAAGTCAAAAACCATTTTTTAGGCAAACCTTCCGGCGGTTCTTTTGTCCTGTTGTACGACCAGTATAAGAGGATATTAAAGGATGCTTGATTGGAAAGAGTATGAGGAATTTAAAAATGGGCTACTGGATGATTTATCACCGCAGGAATATCAGGAGCAAATACGGAATTTTGTAGAAATAAAGGAGAAAGAAGGTAGTAATGACAACACAAGCAAGAAGGATTTATAAGCACCTGAAAGAAAAGGGTGCAATTACAAACGCACAGGCTAATAATCTTTATGGAATAAGACATCTGCCTGCGATAATCCGTGATATAAAGAAGCATTTCTGTGTAGAAATTTTCGATTGGTGGCAGTCCGGCAGGAACAGATACGGTGAAAATTGCCGCTGGAAAGTTTACAGCTTGCATAAGCAGGACAATCCAGGAGAAACCGGTGGGAAATAAAGATATGGCACGGGAGCTCAAGAAATATCAGGACAGTATTTTTTATGTCAACAAACTTGGCGGACTTGTAAAAATACACCTTGATTCACTTGAGGATTATGACCATAGTCTATACAATCTTCACCATTATATTGAATACCAGCATTATGAGCGGAATAAAAACTGGTACGAAGATAGGGGGATAAAACAAAAATTGATATTGATGTCAATTACCCTTCACGAACATGTCCACAATATCGGAATAAAAACCTTAACGGATGCAGAATTTGAAAAAAAATACAAAATTTCTCGTTGGAAACTAATTTTTAATAGAAAGCACAGTAGTTATTAAGTAAAGGAGAAAAAACATGCTAAAACTAAAAATTTTAAAAACAAGACCGGATAGTGGAGCATTGGGTGTTTCAACGCCTGAACATCAGGATGAAACAAAAAGTTTTCTTGCAGCACTACAAAAAGAGTTAGAGAAAACAAAAGCTGGGGCATTAGCACTTGCAGAACTTTCTAGTATGAGTGATATGGAAGTTTACAAAAAATACCAATATCGCCGTTGGGATAAATTAACAGAGCTAGAAGATCAATACCTAAAAAACAGATATCATCTGGTGGATGTTTATCCGGCTTTGGGGCGAGTAATACACGACTGTCCTTGTGTAGGTCAAGTATTTGAAAGATACAACCTGCATAACCAGATAAAGAAATCTTTGTACGATTTTTCACAATCGCAGCTATCCGAAATGATAGAAACAATGGTAGAAGTTCTTAATAAGAAAAAGGAAACAGAATGTCGAAATGCAGCAGGATAATAATTCAGGGGGGGCTTGGCAAGAGAGCCGCCTAAACAAAGGTTTTAAGAATGTAGTAATTAACGGGCAATGCCCAGAAAGGTAAAAAATGGTAGAAGAAAAACCTATCGGATTTGCAGAAATTGCGGCTATGACAAGAACCGTAAACAGCAAAGACCGCGCAATGAAATTAAAAGACTGTATAGATTTTGAACTCAAGAATCTATTACAAAAAGTCAATGAGTATAATAAAGGCGGAAAGCTGACTATTACTCTTGATATTGGAATTGCGGAGAAAAACGAATTAAATATTCAAGCGGAAGTAAAAATCAATGCTCCAAAAGGTAAAAAACCGAATAACTCGTTTTACCGTGATTCAAAGGGTGAGTTGTATCTTGATGACCCAAATCAAATGCACTTAATTGATCCACAGGTAGTTAGAAATTTAAGAGAAGAAAAAGGAGAAGTAATCAATGCTTAATACATTATTAAAACGAATTGATAACAAACGCGAAGTAAAAATTAATGTTACAGAATACGGTGTTTATACTAACCGGCAGATTGAAGCTGTATACAATGACGACAACCAATGCTATGAAACTGAAGAAAGGGCAAAAAGACACAAAGATGTTAGCTTTGTAGGTTCATTTATTGATTTCATAGATGAAGAACTCAAGCGTGCCGGAAACGATACCGGAAAAATGGCGACTGTTGTTATAAATCAAAATGGCGGTAGTTTTTGCGCCGATGACGATTACAAGGAAAAGGGCTGTGATTATAGAAGAGCCTTGACCGTATTGTGGCAGACATTGAAAAATGTTGCAAATCAGAAGCTAACGCACGAGCAGCTTCTGGTTGCACTCCAAAAACTAAGACCTTGTATCCCGAATTTTGAGGAATTGTACATCAGACTTCTGGATATAAGAACTATCGGTAAAAGTGAAATGATTTCAAATCCTGTATTTGTTAATAACGGAGCAGAAACAGGATACAAAATCAAATTCAAACTCCAAAGCGGAGTGGATGATGAAGTAGAATTGCCGGCAAACTTTACCTGTGTAGTTCCTTTTGCTAAAGGTCGGGCGGATGTAACTTATGAAGTTCCGATTGAATTGATGTTCTTAAATAATGGCAGCGGACGTGTTGAAGTTTTATTCCAGTGTTCAGAACTTGAACGCATTGAAGAAAAAGCTTTACAGGATGAGGTCGATTACCTGAAAGAAGGACTTGCCAAATATAAGGATTTATTAGTGCTGTTGAATTATTAAAAAGGGGGTTATAGGGGCTTAATGCCCCACCCTTTTTTGAAAGAGGAATATATGGAACTGACAAAAGATGAAATACAAGAACTCATAGACCAACAGATTGAAGATATTACCCAAAAATATGGTAATCAAGCAAGGTTACAGGTGTTACAGATAATCTCATTGATAGAAAAGCTATCTTCTACTGGAAGTACGCGCTATATAGCTGTACCGGATTGGAATCTTTACCACGAGCGCCCTACAGTTTCAGGGTTAAGGAGCTTAATCGCGAGAGCTGACGATAACGGCTTCAACGAATTCAAAGTTGTCCACCGTAAGGGCAGACGAGTTTTTATAGATGAAGCAAGGTACATGGAATGGTTTAGGAGGGGAAACAAATGACAGAAGCATATCACGACCAATTAGAAATTGATGTAGAATATAGAACCAAAATACTTAAAGAGGAAAACACAGAACTACAGCACAAACTCCAGATAGCAACGGAAGCGTTGAAATTTTATTCTGGAACTTTCCCAAACGGAAATAAAAACACAGCTAAACAAGCCCTAGAGCGGATAGGAGAATAGAATGGATAAAGAAATAATTAGGAACAAAATCAAGGAGATGGAACAAAATTTGGCAGATGTTCAACCTGTTGCAATAGTAGGAATTACAGGTATTTTGCCTACTGAAAAAGCATATTACAAAGGCTATTTACAAGCCCTTGAATGGGTATTAAATGAAAGCGAGGAACAATGAGCGAATATTGTAAGAACTGTGAAGCGTTACAGCAAGAAAATGAGAAGTTGAAAAGACAAATTAATAAAATTAAAGATTATACAAAACACAATATGCAATATGTTGACTGTGATAATTGGTTTGAACGTTTCATCTATACTTTTGAGGATTGGAAAAAATCATTACAAAATGATACCGACCGCTACAAGCAAGCCCTTGAGGAGATTGAGGAATCTGCAAAGGAATTAATAACACACACACCCGAATATGACAATTGCTATTACAAAGACTATTGCAGAGAAGAGAAATGTCCGCCAAAGAAAACACAAAAATTTGACATCTGTCTTTATCAAGAAGTAGACAAAATCCTTGACATCATCAGCAAGGCGAAAGGGAAGATAAATGAGAAAAACAACCGAGAAAATTTATTGTGACATTTGTCATTGTGAAAATACCCATAATAATATCAACTCACAGAGGCTTTCTGTAATTTTTGTTACAGAACAAACCGAAGGGTATTCTTGCAATCCTTACTTATCAATAGAGAAACTAGACATATGCCCTAACTGTTTTAATAAAATTTTGGATGGGAATATGGTTTTTGCAAAGGGTGCGCAAGGATGTAATAAATATTATTTTAAGGGTTGAAGGGGAAGAATAATGAAGGTTAAAGAATTAAGAGAAATATTAGAGAATACGAATCCAGAAGCTGAAATTATAGTTGCTTATGAGCATATAGATTCTGTTACTGGAGTACAGACATATTATCAAGAAATAGAAGATATAGGATACAACCAATTTGTTGAAAAGAATAAATTAGTAGTAGATAAAAATAAGCTCGTAATATGGCTTGAATAAAGGATGTGAAAATATGATAGCTTGTCAACAAAAATATTGTAAACACTGTATTAAACCTCGTTTCGATTCGGAAGGTAAGTTCAGATTCGGTTGGTGTAAGATTTCTAAAACATTGGTTCTTCATAGTGACAAAGAAGGAACAATGAAGCTTGATGTACAACCTCTATATTGTTATCGGTACGAACCGAGAAAACGAAAAATTAAATATTAAAATCTACGAAAAATCGGGGTTACTTAAAGTCTAACATGTTAGCCGTCATTTTCCTTACAACTTTTGATGTATGTTTTCTGGTTAAGTGGGCATAAATTTGTACTTGTTGTAAATTTTTATGTCCCATCAACTGCGATATTTCTAGGAGTTCTGCCCCGTTTTGTGCAAGATATGACGCGTATGTATGCCGCAAATCGTGAAAACGGAAATCTTTTAAGCTTATTTTATCTATCACATTCTCAAACATTCCTTTAAGATAATGTAATTTTCCGCTTTTCGGATTTATAAACAGATATCCGGTTGTTATGCCGGACTTATTCATATATTCTGTAATCAATTCAGTAATTTTATGATATATTGGAACGCCTCTTGATTCTCCGTTTTTAGTTTCTAAGAAATGCAGAATATCATTATGAAAATCAATATTTTCTATTTTGAGAGTTAAAAGTTCGTTGTATCTTCCGCCGGAGAACATTGCTAGCATGACAAAGAGATATAGTGTATCTGAATAATCCTTGCATGCTGTAATTAAAGCGCTTCTTTCACTATCAGACAAGAATCTAACAACACCTTTTGATTTTCTGGGTTTATCAACTCTTGACATAGGATTGCGGTCGATAATTTCAAGCTCACGTTCTGCATATCTTAATACGGCAGAGAGTGCAAAAAGGTATTTTCTGACTGTACTGTTTGATTTTGTTTTGTGTTCTTTATAGGGTTTGTCCGGTGGTTCTGATATGAGTGTATTCCGGCAGCGAGTTAAAATATTTGTATTGAGGTCTGAAACATTCAGATTTCCGATTTTATCTCTCCACCAATCATACATGCAAGTATATTGCTGAGGTTTTGAATACTTTTTCGGGGCAATATTCTTTTCAAAATCATCAATCAAATCCTTAACCGTAACAATAGGTTTGATATTATCACTATTTTCGTAATAATTTCCTCTTTCCATTTGTTCTTCAACGGCTCTTGCCCATTTTTTAGCCTGCTTGAAATCATCAAAAGTTTTATATACAGCTTTAAAACCTTTTAACCTGATTACTACTTTATATGATATCCCTTTTTTATTTTCAACTTTTCTGATTTGTGCCATAGAATTTAGCCCATTTTAGCCCATTGATTTTAAATAAATAATAATACTCTTAAATATAAGAGAACAACAAAAAAGCTGAAAAATCAAGTATATACTTATTCTTATTTATTCTTATTTATTTCTAAATTATGCTAAAAACCGCTTTTTAATAACTTAATATCCTCGTGTTTATTTAATGCTTGTCAAGAATGCACAAGCATTTTTTTTGTAGTTTACCTGCCTGACTATCCCTTTAAACCTTTGCCTTTTATCTTATCAGCAATTTTCTTACACCGGATTTTATCAATCTCTTCCATAACCTTGCTGACAGGAGTTTCCCACTCACCGGAAGTAGGGCACTGGAACGGTTTGATACTCTTATACCAGGCAATATCTTCGCCTTCGACCTTAAACCATCTCCATTCAACAATTCTATTGAACAGGCCGAATGTTTTAATACCAAGGGCACCTGCAAGGTTCATAACACCGTTATCGGTTGATACCATAAAGTCCATGCAATTCATAGCACAGGCAGTATCTTCCCAGTTCTTAAATGTTCTGCCTAATCTAATCAGATTTGCATCAGGCGGAACTCTATCCATCTGGTTTGTAAGGTCATCTACCTGAAAACTGTAAACTTCTACATCAGGAAGTTTCATCAAAGGGTACAGATATGACAGCGGAATATCTCTGTCCGTTTCTTTGGATGCGAGTGTACCTTCATAGCAAATACCAATCTTAATTTTATCATTGTCATTAATATACTGTTTTTTATAAGCATTAATCTTGGCTTTAGGCACCTTAAGATACCCTCCTGCCTTTGGAATGGTACTAGGTTTTGTTTCACATACAATTGGCAGATCCATCATAGGAATCCAGTAATCATAGTTTATACTCGGAATTTGCTCTTCTGTATAAATCTCAACCCCGAGTTTTGAATCCTTAAACAAATCTACAAGCTGCCTCTGTACTACAAGAGAAACTTCTTTACACATTTTTTTAAGTTCATCAATAAATCTTACAAACATTATTGAGTCACCAAACCCTTGTTCGAAGTGAACCAGAATACGTTTATCCTTGATATCAAATTTTATATTCCACTTTTTCTTCTTTGTAGTAAGAAGTTGAGGGAAGGCAACATTATTCAAATCTTCTTTCTGGAATCTATGCTGGAGGAATTTAAAACCTTCTGCAAAACGCTGGTGTCTTACAAGATATGCACCATAAGCGTGTAAATCTGAATGAGTCGGGCTTAGATACATAAGCTTTGCATAAAATTCATCAGCTTTCTGAACCTCGTCAAACTTACCGAGAACGTAAGCAAGGTTCTTAACAACAATTCTGTTATTAGGTGCAAGTTCATAAGCCTTTGTAAGATATTCAATTTGTTTATCTTTATACTTGTCTTGATAGCAGGTTGAATACAAGTGTCCGAGCATATTGTATATAGAGAAATTGTTCGGATTTTTTTCAAGCGCTTTTTCGTAGTACTCAATAGCCTTTCTGTTATCTTTGATATCTGTGTATGTAAGGTCAGCTAAATAAACATAAACATCTTCTTTATCAGGAGAAATTTCTTCAAAACGTTTCAGGAATTTTATAGCCAAATCTGCATTACCGATTGACTTCATACAAAGACCAATGTTTTTATATATGTTAATCGGAAATCCCGAATACTTCATAATATTTCTGTACTGTTCGATTGCCTCAATATATTTTTTATCAAGATTAAGCTTCTGAGCATAGTTAATTGCCTGATTAATGTACTGGTTGATAACACAATTTCTTTCAGCCTCATCTGTAATAGAAGATATTGCCTCCCTGTAAATTTCCAACCCTCTATCGTAATTATTATTTTTACAATAATATTCAGCCATAGCAACATCCATGGAGCTAATCAAATCTCTTGAATTATCCATAGGAATTTCTTTTCTTACAACCAGCCGTTTTGAAACTTGCATAATTCCCTCTCTGCTTCTATATATCCTAATAAGATAATAACATATATAAAAGCAAGAGAAATGGGTTATTTGGTGTAATTACCCTGCTTAATCAAATATCTACTGAAACAGATTCAACTGCGGTGCTTCAATTTCTAATTCTGAACTTCTTTTACGTCCTGCAAGATTTTTTGAAAAATCTCTCTGCATCTTGCTCATCAATTCTTCAGAGCGCTTAATTACAGTATTAGGAAGCCCTGCCATTTTAGCTACCTGAATACCATAGCTCTTGCTTGCTCCGCCCTGTACAATTTTTCTTAAAAACTCTATTTCACCATTTTCTTCACTAACAGTAATTCTATAGTTCTTAATCTGCGGGAATGTTTTTGTCATTACATTTAGCTCATGGTAATGTGTAGCAAAAATGCATCTTGCACCAATCTGATTTGCAATGTATTCCGCAACAGCCCATGCAATAGCAACCCCGTCATATGTGCTTGTTCCGCGTCCGATTTCATCAATCAAAATAAGGCTCTTGTCTGTCGCACTGTTCAAAATGCAAGCTGTTTCTGTCATTTCAACCATAAATGTAGATTTACCCAATGTCAAATCGTCACTTGCACCTACACGTGTGAATATTTTGTCTACGATACCAATCTCTGCGTAATCAGCAGGAATAAAAGAACCTATTTGAGCAAGTATAGCTATTAAAGCATTTTGCCTCATATAAGTTGATTTACCGGCCATATTTGGCCCGGTCAATATCATAAACTGAGTCTTGCTTCTGTCCGTACTAGAAAGCTCAATATCATTTGCAACATAATTACCCAGAGGAAGTATTTGCTCCAGTACAGGATGACGTCCATTCTTAACGAAAAAATCACCGCTTTCATTCATTACCGGACAAACATAATTATGCTCAACTGCAACAGAAGCAAATGAAGTAAAGACATCCAGTTTTGCAATACATTCAGCTGTTTCTCTAATCAGACTCACAAATTCTTTTGAATAATCTCTGAAATTACAAAAGAGTTTATACTCTAACTCAAATGCTTTAACCTGAGCTGTTAGAACTTCGTCCTCATGTTTTTTTAGCTCATCTGTAATAAATCTTTCTGCGCCTGTTAACGTCTGTTTTCTAATATAATCAGCCGGAACTTTGCCGAGATTTGTATTTGTCACCTCAATAAAGTAGCCAAAAACTTTATTATACCCGACTTTCAAAGTCGGAATACCGGTACGGTCTTTTTCTCTCTGTTCAAAATCTTTAAGCCAGCTTTCGCCATTATACATTAAATCTCTAAGATAATCTAAATCAGAGCTTACACCAGCCTTAATTATCCCGCCTTCCTTAATTGCTATAGGCGCATTATCATTAATCGTTTGTTCAATAATATCAGCATATTCTTTTAATTTATCAAGTTCGCCTTCAATTGGTTCAAAAGTGGTTAAACCAATAGATTTAGCCGTTTCGACGATTTCCGGAAGCGACATTAAAGATATTTTAAGGCTTAAAAAGTCACGCGGGAGTCCTGTGCTGTTGCTTAATTTCGTAGACAACCGCTGAATATCATAAATATTTTTCAGCTGTCTTTGAAGATCATAACGTTCAGTAGAATTATCCACAATACTTTTTACCACTTCCTGACGTTTTATAATTCTTTTTAAGTCTTTTAACGGCTGACAAATCCAGGATTTCAGAAGTCTGGCCCCCATATTTGTTGAAGTTTTGTCTATAGCCCATAGAAGCGAGCCATACTTGTTCTTTTCTCTCAAAGTTTCTGTAAGCTCAAGATTTTTTCTTGTTCCGGCATCAATTGCCATATACTCTGAAAGCTCATACGTTTCAATTCTCTCAAATTTAGGGAACCCTTCTTTGAGGTTCTCCCAGATATATGCCAGAACCCCTGCCGCAGCTCTGAAACCAAGAGTACAGGAGTTATATCCAATAGCATCTAAATCACCAATTTTAAGTACCTGCTTGAGATTTTCTTTAGCAAAATTTTCTTCAAAGACCTTAGCCGGAACTTTTGAACAATTATAATTCTGTACAATCTCATCCGGTAAATCTATAGTTTCTTCCGGAACAATCTGGAAAGGCTGTAGCTGCATTTTCTTGGCAGGAGCAACTATTTCAGCTGGCTGTATTCTCACGAGCTCAGTTAAAAGAGTTTGATAATCAAGCTGTGTTGCTTTAAACTCTCCTGTCGAAATATCAGTATAAGCAAAGCCCCATTTTTCATTCTTTGATTTATCAGAAAACACTGCACACATATAATTGTTGCTATTCTGGTTCAAGAAATTGCTTTCAATAAGAGTTCCTGCAGTGATAATTCTTACAACTCCGCGTTTTACAATGCCTTTAGCGAGTTTTGGATCTTCTAGCTGTTCGCATATAGCGACTTTGATATCTTTAGCAACAAGTTTTTCAAGATACCCGTCTAATGCTTTGACTGGAATACCTGCCAGCGGTATTCTTCCAAGCTTGCCACATTCCCGGCCGGTGAGAGTTAATTCTAGTTCTCGTGATAATGTAACCGCATCTTCAAAAAATGTTTCATAAAAATCGCCCATGCGGTAAAGCATAAGACACTCAGGATGTTCACGCTTGACTTCTAAAAAATGCTTCATTGCAGGAGTCAAGTCGTCCATATTGATGTCTGTAGTATTTATTAGATTGATTTCAGGTTTTGTCATAGTTATAATTGTACATAATATTTAGAATAGGTGCAAGTAATGTTTAGATTAATAAAGATTATTTTTAACGCATTTTTATTAGTACTCGCTATTATTGGATTTAACGCTATCGGCGGCCAGAAATATGTTGAAGCAGTCAAGGTCAGTGTAGGAAATTTTATTCAGGAGCATGCTCTTGAAGGTGCGAAAAAAATCGGAAACTTTTCAGGTCTAAACGAAGAATTTCAGATTGATAATTCTGTAAACCTTGTAGGCTATAAGGCTGTAATTGCCGAGCATAAAGCATCCGGACAAAAAATGGTAATTGTAGATTCAGGCAAAAAACCTTTGTTGACGCAAAATGATATTAAGAGCGATAAAGTTGATAAGAAACTCAATGACCTTGCAGACAAATTCAAATATCAGGCCGTAACTGTACAGGATATAAAAATTACAGACCGCGGAACAATGAAAGTTTACGGAAAAGATGTGCCTTATGCAAAATTTGAAGCGCACGTTACAAAACTGCCATTCAAAGATGTTGCCGGAGTTGTAGCAAGCGTTACAACTTCAGACGGCTCTGAAAAGCTTGCATTTTCTATCAGTGAAAAGAAAAAATACTCCCAGCTTATTACTAACGAATTTTACAGGGGAGTTGCAGAAGGCGGAGAGAACAATTAATATTCTCACATGCCGGCACAAATTAACAGAATAAGGATATGGATTATGAAAAAGATTTTATTTGTTTTTATTTTAATGTTATTTGCCGTGAATACAGGGTTTGCTGCAGATAAATACTCAAAAGATTATCTGCAAAATCATAGACATTTTGCTATTATGAACCCGATTGCAGAAAGCATGGCCGAACATATTATTAAGTCATCGTTAAAGAAAGAAACAGGCGGAAAATATAAAGTTAAGTTTGACGGCTACACTGTATCAAGCATGAAAAAGGGTATATTCAAAAATCTTGAAATTACCGGCATAGACATTGTTTCTGAAGGGATAACAATTCCTTATGTACACCTTAAATCTTTGACTGACTATAATTATGTTGACTATACAAAGGATCCTGTTGAATTTAAATCAGATATGAAATTCCAGTATGAAATGATGTTATCAGATGAAAGCATGAATACAGCTCTCAAACACAGCAATTATAAAGCTGTACTTGATAATATTAATAATATTGCTTATCCAATGTTTGAGGTAAAAGGCGTCAGCACAAAAATTATGAATAATCAGCTTTATATCTTAACCGAATACAATTTCCCTATTGCGCCGTCACCAAAGAATAAAGTTTTCGTTGCTTCCTCAGGTTTCAATGTTAAAAACGGTAAAATCAGAGCTGCAAATGTTAAATTAAACAGCGCTTACGGAAATATTTCGCTCAATAAAGTTGCAAATATGCTAAATCTTTTAAACCCTCTTGAATTTACGCTTGCAAGGCTTGAAACAAAAGAGTGCGATGCAAATGTTGAGAATGTAAATATTGTTGACAATAAAGTTAAAATTGATGGTAAAATAATTGTAAAAGGAGATTAAGCCATGAATTTTTCTCAAAAACTGGGTTTATTCGTACTTATAGTAATATCAGTTGCGTATGTATATTTCTCATTTTTCAGCGCAGAAGGTATCCATATGACTCTTCCGCATCACGATGAGCAGCCGCCCATAGAAGAACTTCCTCAAATATCAGAAGAAGTGCCTTCTCCCACAGATGATGAACCAGCAAAAGAACATAGTTACAAAACAGTAAAAATATATGTTGCAGATTCAAACGGAAATATTCGCTCTGTTAATAGAAAATGCGATACTTCTGTTGAAAAGTCATGTTTTGCATATGCAATAAAAGAACTTATTGCAGGTCCTACAAAATGGGAAAAATCAAAAGGTTTTACCTCCGAAATTCCGCAGGGTACAAAAATACTTTCGGTTAGAGAAGGCGACGGGAATATTATGATAGACCTGTCTTCTGCCTTTGAAGGCGGCGGCGGAGCAGAAAGTACCTATACAAGAGTACGGCAGGTCATTAAGACAGCAAAAGCAAACACAAGCCAGCCTGTATATTTGTATATCAACGGCAGACAGGCTGATGTGATAGGCGGAGAAGGGATTATGATTAAACAGCCTCTTAGTGAAAGGTCTTTAGATGACTAATACAAAAGACTTAGATTATTACATGAACCTTGATTGGACTCTTATTGAGGGGACTGATTTGGATTTTAACGGAAATCCTTATCATTATATTGAAATCAAAGAAATCCCGAGCTTTGCTTTTTGTGCTAAAACTCGAGAAAAAGCTCTTGAAAATTACAAAAAACAGCTAAGGTTGTCTTTAATGCTCATGCTTGAAGACGGCGACCATATTGTAGAACCGGGTGAAGAAACCGAAGATGATATTGATTGGGAAAGCATATGTCCATAGTAAAATTATCAGAAATTTATATTGATAAAATGACAAAAGATGATATAGAAGGTGTTGTTGAGATCGAGGAGGAGGCTTACGGCAAGCACCACTGGGCAAAATCATCTTTCTATGATGAGATGTCAAATAATCTGGCAAAGTACTACTCAGCAAAAACTTCCGATGGAAAACTCGTTGGGTATGCCGGAACATGGCATATTATTGATGAGGGACATATTACTACAATAGCTGTAAAAAAAGAATTTTTGCGCAATCATATAGGCGAAGCTATTATACACAAGATTATAGAAGACTGTTACGCTGACGGAGTAAAGTATCTTACTCTTGAGGTGAGAGTTTCAAATATGCCGGCTATAAAGCTTTATGAAAAATATGGATTTCAGTCTTTAGGTACACGAAAGGGATATTATCAGGACAATAATGAAGATGCATTGATTATGTGGACTGAGAATATTTTTTACGATAAATTTAAAAATAAGTATAAAGAAAACATTGACAAACTCAACAAAATTATAGAAATCAGATGAGCAAACGAATAGAAAAGCAGATAGATAGTTTTAAATATAAAGGTGAACCGATAAAAATAACTCTCGGAACGCTAATATTAACCTGCCTTTCTGTCTTGTTTATCATTGTAGCAACTTTTACGCAAATAACAATTAAACATCCTTATTTCCCGCTTGATACTTTTTCATTTCTGGCTCAGGATGTAAATGATTACGAGATACTGCATCATTTTATAAAGAGCTATAAATATATCCCGCAAATCCCTATGGTGTTTTTTATTGTTGCACTTTTAGGACGTAAATTTGGGATTCTTTCGATTTTAATGTATATAATTCTCGGGTTATTTTTCCCGATATTTGCCCTAGGAGGCGGCGTTAGATATTTATTTGAATACGGGTTTGGCTACATACTGGCATTTCTTCCGGCAATATTTTTTGCGGGTACACTGCTTAAAGGAAAAACTGATTTCTTAAGAGTTTTCCTCATTTCTGTAATCGGAGTTTTAACAATCCATGTTCTTGGAATTTTATATATGTTCTTTATCGCAACACTAAGACAAGCACCGATGGATTTAGTCACAAGTTGGATTATTTCGCAAAGTGGTATACAAATCTTATACGATATATTTTTCTCCATAATTGCCATTTTTCTTGGGCGTCAAACAAGAAAACTATTATGGATAGTAATGTGTTAATACCGATTTAATAAAAAAATGGGGCGGATTG